>CAJIBB010000081.1_pt1 | contig 18364 bp, 16 predicted proteins | sample 9199201 | NCBI WGS metagenome assembly CAJIBB01 (sample SAMEA7708290, study PRJEB35096) | sediment metagenome | biome: marine neritic benthic zone biome [ENVO:01000025]; feature: sediment [ENVO:00002007]; material: shallow marine sediment [ENVO:03000034] sea grass bed [ENVO_01000059] ... | reverse complement strand
CCCGAGCAAGAAGGACGCATTCCGCGAACTGCTCTTGCGTAGTGCTCGTCACCACGGCGTGGGCACCCTGGGCGATCTTGCCGACTACTACCGACTGAACAAGGTGATCGCGCGCGGGGTCTTGGCCGACCTCATCACCTCCGGTGAGTTGGTTGAAGTAGAGGTGGAAGGGTGGCAGCAGCCTGCGATTCTCGATCCTGCCGCCAAGCTGCCGCGCCGGATCGACGCAGCGACCTTGTTGACCCCGTTCGATCCCATCGTCTGGGAACGAGATCGAGCGGAGCGTCTGTTTGACTTCTTCTACCGCATCGAGATCTATGTTCCGCAGCCCGATCGGATCTACGGGTACTACGTGCTGCCGTTCCTCATCGGCGACCGTCTCGTGGGACGGGTCGACCTCAAGGCCGACCGCAAGAACGGTGTCCTCTTGGTGCTCGGCTCCTACCGGGAGCAGGGGGTTGACCAGGAGGAAGTGGCAACGCATCTCGCCCCAGAGTTGCGTCAGATGAGCGAGTGGCTCGGGTTGGGGGACGTCGATGTGGCCGGCAAAGGAGACCTGGCGCCGGCTCTCCAGCTCACTCGCCGGGACGAAACTCGTCGGGGATGAAGACGGCAGCGATGGGGTCGTCGATGCCGACCCGGTACTCGGCACCGGTGTTCCAGTTCTTGAAGACGAGGTCGTTGGAGTCGCTGCCCTGCAGCACGATCAGGCGGTCGCCCCAGGTCAAGTCGACGATGCGCGCCGTCTCCTCGATCGACGATATGCGAGTGGACCGCGAGCGCACCGTCCTGGCCACAATCGATGTGTGACCGTCGGCCTGGACCGTTGTCGCCAGCACCCATTCGCCGTCGGCAGTGATCCGGAAGTCGGACCCGCCGATATCGAGACTGGGTAGTTCGGTACGGCTCCCGTCGGGGTTGAGGAGGAAGGGCATGATCCCTCCTTGGCTGGGGTCGGCGAGCAGCAGCAGGCCGTCGGTTGCTGCGTCGAAGAAGACGCCGTCGACTGTTCGTGTGGGTATCCCGTCCGGGTCGAAGCCATAGGTGGTCGGTCCGCTGGTTGTGGCGAAGCCCCAATCGCCCCAAGCGCGGAGCCTGTGGTCGACCTCGGGGATCTGGAACTCCGAAAGCGCGCCGACGCCACCGAGGGTGTCGCCGGTGATGTCGGCAACACGGACGACAGTGGATTGGGTCTCAACGTCATTCTCCGTCCAGGCAAACAAGGAAGCGTCTGTGTCGTGCCAGACACCACTTGTTGCATCCCAGATGTAAGCCGGGTTGCTGGGCCAGCGGTCGATGACAAGCAAGTCACCTCCGACGCCGCTGCCAATCGCCACGCTGGATCCATCCGCGTTGTAGCTTGCGGATTCGGGTTGGGACACGCTGGTTTGGTAGGAGGGGAAAGCCAGATCGGCGTCCCAGTGCCCGACCTTGGCGGTGGATGTCAAGGCCACAAGGTGCAACCGATCTCCCGCAACCGGGAGCATGTCGCGCAGCAGCGGTGGCGGTGGGGGGAGCGTTGTCGTCGTGGTGGTTGGCTCATCGGCGACAGTGGTTGGTGGTGTTGTGGTGGCGTCGGCTCCAACCGGTTCGCTTCCGCCCGTACTCAACCCGCGTGCGATCACGCCAAACGCGAGCGCTCCCGCCACAATCACGACGAGCGGCGCCCATCGTCGGTTCGGTTCGATGGGAGTCCGCTGCGGCACGGCTCCATCGATATCGTCGACGGGGAGCGGTCGGATCTTCGACCCAGAATCCCTTGCCTCCATTGGCTTAGAGCGTACCTGCCGGCCGCTCCGCCTGTCCACCGTTTTGGCCGCTATCGTTCGCGATAGGCCATCGGAAGGACTGTCATGCTGGGTTTCGAGGACCGAGTGGCAATCGTTACCGGCGCCGGGGGAGGTCTTGGTCGCGAGCATGCGCTACTTCTGGCTGCGCGCGGCGCCGCCATAGTCGTCAACGACCTTGGTGGAGATATCGCCGGGGAGGGAGCGAGCGCCACCGCCGCCGATGAGGTTGTCGCTGAGATCAGAGCCGCGGGCGGAGTTGCAGTTGCTGAGCACTCCTCGGTGGCTGAGCCGGCAGGAGGGGAGGCGATCGTCGCGAAGGCACTCGACTCGTTCGGCCGGCTCGACATCGTCATCAACAATGCTGGGATCCTGAGGGACAAGAGCTTTGCGAACCTGACCCCGGATCTGGTGGGGCCCGTGCTCGATGTCCATCTGGCCGGGGCGTTTCATGTGACCCGGCCTGCATTCGCGCACATGAAGGAGAGGGGCTACGGCCGGATCCTGGTCACTACCAGCGGCTCGGGGTTGATGGGCAACTTCGGTCAGGCCAACTACGGGGCGGCCAAGATGGGCCTGATCGGCTTGATGAACGTGCTGAAGGTCGAAGGCGCCAAGTACAACGTCAAGGTCAACGCAGTGGCTCCGATCGCACTCACTCGGATGACCGAGGGGCTGTTCGGAGGCATGGTTGACGCCTTTGCGCCCAGGCTCGTGTCGCCGGCGGTTGCCTATCTCGTTTCCGAGGCCTGCGAGTTGAGCGGCGAGATCTGGTCGGTTGGCGGCGGTTCAGTCAGCCGGTTCTTCATCGGGCTCACGGAGGGCTACTTCTCCGAATCCGGCGATCTCACGATCGAGGATGTGGCCGCCCACGTCGACGAGGTCCGCAACGAAACCGACTACATCGTGCCGTTCTCCTCGCAGGATGAGTTCGCCAAACTCGGCCCCAAGCTTCTCAAGTGACGCAGCCTCAACCGGACGCAGGGAAGGACGACTGGCGGGAATGGGCTCGTGCGCAGCGTGCTGGTATCAACTGGGATGACGTATCCGAGGCCATCATCTCTTCCTTGCGCGAATGGATCGTCCCCAGCAACTATCAGACGGTGTTGGTCTTTCTGCCACTGGCCGAGGAGGTCAATCTCAATCCACTCATCGAAGGAGATGCCGACACGAGGTTTGTCGCGACGCGTACGCCCGATCGAGGAGGTGAGCTCAGCCTGCACGAACTCGGTGGCCCGCTCGAGGTACACCGGCTCGGGTTTCTCCAGCCGCACGACAGCGCACGGCGCGTAGGGGCAGATGAGATCGATATCGCCCTGCTCCCCGGCCTGGCATTCGATCTGTACGGAGCGCGGTTGGGAAGGGGAGCGGGCTACTTCGACAGGTTCCTCAACTCGACGAGGAAGGGGGCGAAACTTGTCGGGGTCGTTCCCGTCGAGCTCGTCGTCGACCGACTACCAGCTGAGCCCCACGACGTGCCGGTTGGATTCCTGGCTACCGAAGAGGGCGTCATCGCCACCGCGTAGCGCGTGCGCTAGTCAGCCTGGACTGCGATGACCGAATCTGGTTCGAGATGGAACCGCAGCTCCTCCCCGAGGCGGAACCGGCGCCGGCTCTCCGCCGAGAGGATCGTGCCCTCCACGGACATCTCGACCGCGTACTTGCCGCTGCGGAAAGTGCACGCGGTGACCTCGCCCCAGTTGGGCCCATCGGCGGCGACCCGAATGGCGTGTGGCGGTACAACGACATTGTGCGGACCGGGGGGGAGGGACGTGGCGGCGCGCGCCCAGCCGAGGTCGGCCCAGCCGTCATAGACCGTTGCAGCAATCGGCGCTCCGAACCCGAGCATGTCGGCGACGAACTCGTGTTCCGGGTTGACCCAAACCTCCTCGGGAGTGCCCTTGCGGATGAGCCGCCCGTGGCGCATGACGGCCACGGTGTCCGCGATCGCAAACGCTTCGTCGCGGTCGTGAGTGACATACATCGCGGTCACGCCCAGTTCGGAGAAGATGCGACGCATCTCTTCGGTGAGATGCTCCCGAAGGGATCGGTCGAGTGCTCCGATCGGCTCGTCGAGAAGGATGAGCTTGGGCTCGGGGGCCAGGGTCCGGGCCAGCGCCACCCGCTGCTGCTCACCGCCGGATAGATCGTGGATGGATCGGTCTTCGTAGCCGCCGAGGCCGACTGTCTCGAGTATCTCCGCCACCCGGAGCGATCGCTCCACGTGGGAAATGTTCTGCATGCGAAGGCCGAATTCGACGTTGCCGGCTACGGAGAGGTGCGGGAAGAGGGCGTAGTCCTGGAACATCAGCCCGAAGTCTCGCTGATAGGGGGGCACATCCCGAAGGTTGCGACCGTCCCATGAGATCGTGCCGATGTCTAGGTCCTGGAGACCCGCGACGGCGCGAAGCATGGTTGTCTTGCCGCATCCGGACGGACCCATGATGGCGACCACCTCCCCGTCGTTGACGGTGAGATTGACCGCATCGAGGGCGTAGGTGTCGTCGAAGAGCACGGTGAGCCGGAGACACTGCAGCATCAGAAGTCGCCCAGGCTGTCCGTGCGGAGACGCTCGATCAACAGGATCGTTGCAGTCGTTGCGATCATGAGAATGGTGCTGAGCGCCATGGCGTTGGTGAAGCTTTCCGCTCCTGGCCTGCCGAGGAGCCGGAAGATAGCCGTTGGAAGCGTTGGGTTACTCGGCAGCGCTAGGAACGACGTTGCCCCGAACTCGCCAAGTGACACTGCGAACGCAAAGCCGGCGCCGATCAACCCGGCCCGCGTGACCAGAGGTAGGTCGATCTCGCGCCATACCCGATCCGGTGGCGCTCCCAGAGTCGCGGCCGCTTCCCGCAGGCGATGCCGTACCGATCGCATTACAGGGACGGCGGTGCGGACTACGAACGGCATCGCCACCATGGCATGTGCCACGGGAATGATCCAGATCGACGACCGCAGGTCTACTGGGGCGTCGAGAGCGAGAAGGAAGCCAAAGCCAAGGGTCACCGCGGAAGTGCCCAGGGGGAGCATCAGGAGGGCATCGAACGAGCGGGACAGCCATCCGCGCCGGTAGGCGATCACAGTTGCTGCCGTCATCCCGACGGCGACCGCCAATACGGTGGCCAAGACGGCAAACCGGGCCGAGTTCCACATGGCCGTCGTGGCCGGCGCAGCCAATCCTTCGATCCGCTCTCCGAGCCGGGTGAAAGCACTCAATGAGTATCCACTGCCCGAGCTGAGCGCGCGGTTGACCAGCACGAGTATCGGGGCGCCCAGGAGCAGCAACATCACGAGGAGGTTGCTCAAGATGTGCCAGCGTTGCAGTCGGGTTGCCGCGATCACAGGGATCGTTGCTGCGGCATGGCCGAATTCGACCGTCTTGCGTTCCTGGTATCGCGAATAGAGGTAGAGCGTGACCGATATCCCGACCAGCTGGAGTAGGGCCAGTGCTGCTGCGACATCGAAGTTGATCAATCCGGTCGCTTGCCGCCAGATCTCGACCTCGATGGTGGCGTGGCTGAGCCCACCGAGGATCAGGATGATCCCGAACGATGTGAATGTGAACAGGAAGACCAGGCTTGCCGCGGATGCGATCGCCGGCCGTAGGAGGGGCAGAGTCACCGTGGTGAACACTCGCATACGACTGGCCCCGAGCATCTGAGCAGCCTCGGCGAGGCTGGGATCGATTCGCTCCCAGTAGGCCGACACGGTCCGCACAACAATCGAGTAGTTGAAGAAGACGTGGGCAACGAGGATGGCCCACACCGTCTGCCGGAGATCGATCCCCAGCGGCCCATCCGCACCGAACAGCGCGAGAAAGGCGCTGCCCACTACCACCGTCGGCAGAACAAAGGGGACGACTATGGCGGCGCGGACGAAGCTCTTGCCCGGGAAGTCGTAGCGAGCGAGGACGTTGGCAGCCGGGAGCGCAATGAGGACGGTGAGGACCGTTGAGGCCACCGCCTGCCACAGGGTGAACCAGGCTACGTTGAGCAACGCGCTTCGCCCGAGCACGGTCTCGATCGGTCCGAGAACGAAACGACCATCGGAGAAGAACCCCGTGGCCAGCACCGTAGCCAGCGGGTATATGAAGAAATAGCCAAGGAAGCCCAGGGGTAACGCGACTAAAGCGATTCCCCCGAGACGCGTCAGCGAAGGATGTCCGTCCACTCGTTGATCCATGTCTCCCGATTCTGTTCGATAGTCTCGACGGCAACCACCGCCGGGGCAACTGGGATTGGCGAGAAGTCGGTGAAGACCTGAGGGAGGGCGGCCTCGCTGTTCGCCGGGTAGACGAACATGTTGAGCGGGATGTCCTCCTGAACGTCGACCGACAATAGGTGATCGATCAGCATGCCGGCCGCAGTCGGATCGGCTGTGCCGGCGACGATTCCGGCGTATTCGACCTGGCGGAAACAGCCGTCGAGCAGTGAAGCCGTCGGGGCCTCAGCGGGCGGTGGGTCAGAGAAGTACACGCCAACAGCCGGCGACGAAGCGTACGAGACGACGATGGGGCGGTCTCCACCGCCGCCGCCGGCGGTGAACTCGGCGTTGTATGCCTCGGTCCAGCCCGAGGTCACCAGGACCCCGTTGTCCTTGAGTTCGGCCCAGTAGTCCCTCCAGGTGTAGTCGCCCTCGTCGCCGAACGTCCCGATCGTGGCCAGCAGAAACGCAAGGCCGGGGGAAGAGCTGGCCGGGTCCTGGACGACCAGCATGTCCCGGTAGATCGGATCCGTCAGGTTGGCGAGGGTCTGCGGAGCGGGAATCGTGGTGAACGCGGAGCGGTCGTAATTGACGCAGACATCGCCAAAGTCGATAGGGGTGACCCGGTTGTCGACTATCAGGTCATCGGGCACGGTCGTCAGTAGCTCCGACTCGTACTCGAGGAAGACCCCTTCGCTCAGGGCCCGAGAAAGAAACGTGTTGTCTACGCCGAAAATGACGTCGGCAATCGGATTGTCCTTGGTCAGGATGGCCTGACTGAGCATTGCGCCGGCGTCACCGGAGTTGAGCAGGTTCACTGTGATGCCGGTGTCTTCGGTGAATTGCTCGAGCACACCCTCGGAGAGCGCAAACGAGTCGTGAGTCATCAGCGTCAACTCATCCGCGGTGGGCTCGCTGCTGTCGGAGCAGGCGGTGATTGCCAACGCAAGAGCGAGTAGCACAACGAGGGTTCTGCGGGAGCTCATTTCGTGTTCCTTTCGTGGACGGTCAAGACCTGCCCACTGACAACTGTGACCTGGGCAACTTCGGCGACGATCTCGTTGCTGACGCCGCGAGTAGAGCCGGCGACGAGGGATAAGTCGCTGAGTTGCCAGCGCAACCCGGTCGAGTCACACTCCGCCGGGCCACCGACGGCAAGCACCGATAGGAGCGGTCCCCCGACGAGGGGGAAGTGCCCCGTATCGCCAGCGCGAAGTCCGCGCAAACTGGCCCGCGATGTCATCCAATTGAGGGAGATCTTGCGCTCCTTCAACAGAAGCAGCGCGTTGGCCATGGTGTGCGCCATGCGCCCACCGGTGCCGCCAATGATCGTGGCGTGTTCGAATCCTGCCGCCTCGGCGGCATCGATGGCCAACTCCAGGTCGGTGGCGTCCTTGTCGGCCGGGTGCCGTTCTATCGCGATCCCGGCCTGCTCAGCGACATGCAGGGCATCGGGTGTGACCGAGTCCATATCACCGATGACCAGGTCGGGGGAGACGCCGAGGCGGACGGCCTGGTCAAGACCGGAGTCGGCGGCGATCACCCAGTTGGGTTGACCGATGCGTTCGACGACGGCGCGCTTCACCGGCTTTCCTCCGGCGACTATCAACGCCCATCTGCGGTTCGTGGTGTCCACGCGCTTCCTCCGCTGGCATTACCCAGATCAGGTTCCGCGGGTCGGTGACGTTCCGAGCGTTGGCTCGACCGGTCTCCCTCTCAGTTCGGCGTTCCCGAACTCCCCGGGGTGGGAATGCTCGGAGGATAACAGGTGGGTTCTCCAGAAATCACAGAAAGGGTATTGACACGATGATGTCAATATGACATCATAACGACATCAGAACAGCGTCAAGCCTGAAACACGAAGGAGGACAAGATGCTGTGGACAAACAACTGGACAAACAACCCCGAGATTGTGCGAGAGCTGCATAACGAGCGGGTGCGCCAGGTTCGTCAAGCGACCCGGCGCCCCCGGCTCAAGATGGTTGCCATGGAGGCTGAGGCGGAGGCGGCTAGCGTCGTCGCTTGAGGAGGCGATCCGAAGAGGGCTCGCCTGATTAGGTTCGCCCCAGCCGGACGAAAGAGAAACGATGAACACCGATGCAATAGCCGCAAAGATCGAGGATCAGCTGCTGGCCAGCGGTCGCCTCGCCGGCTCGGACCCGACTGTCGAACAGGTAGTCGACGCACTAGTCACGGCCACGGGGCCGGCCATTCGGCAGGCGGCCATGGAGCTGGTCGAGCAGGCAGCCGCCGAGATTGGGGCGCAACTCCCGTCCGGTCGGATAGATGTAGTCCTCAACGAGGGGGAGCCGTCACTCGTTGTCCGCAGCGACGAGGCAGAGCCCACGTTCACTAGCGAGGAGCTCGAGGCCCGGATGACCGTCCGCTTGCCGTCGAATCTGAAATCGGCGCTGGAAGAAGCCGCCGACGACGCCGGCGACTCGGTCAACAGCTTTGTACTCAAGACGCTGGCCACCGGAACCAGCAGGAACCGGCGCGGGCGCAGAATCAGAGAGACCCTGGAGACATGAGCGACCGTATTGAGACATTCGATGTTGGCGACTCCGCAAGGATCATCGCCGCAACACGCAGCGGGGACATAACCGTTGTGACGGGCGAGGCCAACTCTGTTCGCGTCGTGATCGACGGCCCGGGCGCATCCAATTACGAAATCGACCAACTCGGCGACGTCGTGTCCGTCGAACCGCGCCGCAAGGGGCGCTTCATCGGCTCGTCGGCCGACATAGTGCTGACTGTTCCCGACCGCGCAAGTCTCGAGCTCTCTTGCACGTCTGGTGATATCAATGTGCAGGGCGAGATCGAGGAACTGCGTGCCTCGGTCGCAAGCGGCGATGTGCGGGCCGGCGACGTCCGAAGCATGTGCCGGGTCAACTCGGCCTCAGGCGATATCAGATTCAACTCAACCGTCGACGCCGAGATCAACACAGCATCGGGCACCGTGCGTCTTGGCCGGGTACGGCGCAATCTTCGGCTCAATGCCGCCAGTGGCAACGTCTACGTCGATGCTATCGGTGAGAGTGCCATCTGCAAGGTCGCGAGCAGCGATGTTCGCATCAACTCCTTCGAAGGTACCGAGATACTGCACAAGACTATGTCGGGGAACCTGCACCTCGGTATCCCGCCGCGACGCACGATCGAACTCGACTTCTCCAGCCTGTCGGGTCGCCTCAAGAACCGGTTACCGGCGGGCGACGGTAGTCCCAGCGAGAGGGTTCTGAACATCTCGATGACGGCGGTGTCGGGAGACCTCACGCTCAAGGGCGCCAAGACCTAGAGCTTCCGGCTGCAGGCGGCGCTATGATCACCTGCCGTGGCGGCGAGCGCGGAATCCCTGCAGGACCCAGAGATCCGGTCGCGGGAACAGGCCGATTGGCCAACCGGCGGCGAGGATCGTCCCGTAATCATTGGAATCGCCGGCGGATCCGGGTCCGGTAAGACCACCATCGCCGAATCGGTTGTAACCGCCGTCGGCACCGACACCGTCTCGTTGATCCAGCACGATGCGTACTACCGAGACCTTCCACATCTCGACTTTGCGGAGCGCTCCCAGGTCAACTACGACCATCCCGACTCGCTGGAGACCGAGCTCCTCATCGAGCACATCAACCAGCTCCGCGCCGGTCAGGAGATCCGCCGTCCTGTGTACGACTTCACGGACCATCGTCGGACCGTTGAGACAGTCCAGGTGAAGCCGGACCCCGTGGTCGTGATCGAAGGCATCCTCGTTCTCAGCGAGCCAGCGCTGCGCAACGTTATGGACCTCAGGATCTACGTAGACGCGGATGCGGATCTCCGGCTGCTCCGGCGCCTCCAGCGCGACATCATCGAGCGGGAACGCACGCTCGACTCTGTCATTGATCAGTATCAGAGGACCGTCCGTCCCATGCATCTGCAGTTTGTGGAGCCGTCAAAACGATACGCCGACATCATCGTCCCGAATGGCGGCTACAACCTCGGGGCCGTGGGAACGATCACCTCGATGATCCGCAACGTGCTCTCTGGGGCGCGCGAGCGCGCTAACTAGCTCCGTCTTTGCCCAGCAGCGTTTCGACCGCGGGCAGGGCGGCCCGGGTGTAGATCCCGTGACCGTACGCCGAAGCGTGGAACAGATCACCGGCGAACACCTCTTCCGGGTTCGTCAGGAACTCCTCCCAACCCGGAGACCATGTGTTGGTCTTCACGATGCTGGGGAAGTCGGCGACGACGCGTCGGACGGCACGGTCGAAAGAACGCCCCCGGATCCTGATGATGGAACGGGCAATCGCCGGGAGGCGCGGAATCGAGCCCAGGTCTCCGATGCCGGACACTGCGATTCGCGGAACCGTGGCATCTAGGCGCGAGACGATCTCCCGGAATTCCCGTTCGAACCGTGCCAGCGGCGTTGCGCGGAGCGCGTCGTTGGCGCCGACAGAGACGAACACGAGCTCCGGTTCGAGTGCGATCGCTCGCTCGAGTTGGCTTGCCAGCACATCGCGGGTCTTGGATCCGCCGACCGCAACCGAACGTAGCTCGACGCGGTACTCGTCGGCGAGGTGAGCGGCAATCTGCCGCGGCCAAGCTGCGTCAAGCGGGAATACGCCTGGTGCCGTCACCGAGCTATCTCCGATCACGGCGATGCGCAGCACCGGACTGTCGGGTGAACCGAAATCGCCCGTCGGGTCTTGGTTGTCGAACGACGGAAGGTCATTCCGGTGCCCGGCGCGATAGACCTGCGTGGCCAACGCCACCAGGACGACAAATGGTGTCTTGAGGAAGCGAAGCTGTGGCATGCCTTACCCCTTCTCGCGTCACGATTCTATCTGCAGTAACCGGTGCGATGAGGTCGTCGGCAGCTGCCGGCACGGCATCCTGCATGAAGGCGATCTCGGTGCCGGCGACTACCTCCAGCGCTCGGTCGACCCAGCGTGCTAGATCCGCAGCGCCCCCGGGGCGCCGTCGGGCACGGTGGGGTGCTGCGGGGGTATCGGATCAACTCTTCGATAGGGACGACCGAGGGCAGGCCGGAGATCGTCGTCATCCTTGTTCGGCCACATGGCCATCGCCCGTTCTGTCATCGCGGTGATGGTCAGCGCCGGGTTGACGCCGAGGTTGGCTGGGACTGCGGATCCGTCCGCAACGTGCAGACCTTGATAGCCAAATACCCGATGGTAAGGATCGATCACCCCGTCGGAAGCGTTCTGCCCGATTGGCGATCCGCCGATGATATGCGCTGTGGTCGGCGTGTCGAGGAGCACCTCGTTGATTGCGCTCCCCGGGAATCCATCCATGGCCGCAGCAGCCACCCGTGCTGCCTCATTGCCAACCGGGATGTAGGTGGGGTTCGGTGCGGATTCGTCTTGTCGCGACCGAAGGCGTTTGCCGAGAATGCCGCGCTCGAGGGACAGGTGGATTCGGTTGTCGAGGCTCTGCATGACGAGAAGGATCACAGACCTCTCGGCCCACCTTCTGACGGAGAGACTGCGGAGGAACGCAACCGGGTGACGGATCACCCGGCCGAGGAATCGCAGTTGTCGCGGGAGGCGGCCGCCGCCATCCACCAGGATCGTCGCCAGCAGTCCCATGACGTTGCTGCCTTTGGGATAGCGCACTGGTTCGATGTGCGTGTGCGGCTCGGGATGTATCGATGAGGTGATCGCGACCCCGGCCGAGTAATCGATGTCGAGGCCGTTCGCCGTGGCCCCGAGCAGCGCTTCGCTATTGGTCCGCACCGCAAAGCCGGTCCGGTCGGACAGAAGGGGGAGGGAGTTCGCTTGCAGCTCGAGGAGGAGGCGGGTTGTTCCAAGTGCTCCGGCCGAGAAGATCACCTGGTCGGCTGTGAAGCTACGGGTTTGCTTCCTGAGCCAAGCGCCGGCCCGCTGCGTCGTGACGGTGTAGCCCCCACCGGTGCGAGGGATGACGTCGACTACCTCTGTATCTGGGTGTACAACGCAGCCCGCAGCCTCGGCTAGGTACAGATAGTTGCGATCGAGCGTGTTCTTGGCGTCGAAGCGGCATCCGACCATGCACCCGCCGCAGGCGACACAGCCTGTGCGGTCCGGGCCGGCGCCCCCGAAGTACGGATCGGGTGCTGTACGCCCTGACTCGCCGAAGTAGACGGCAACCGGGGTGGGTCGATATGTGTCCTCGACCTTGAAATGCCTGGCCACCTGCTTGATGACGCGGTCGGCCGGGGTCTCGACCGGGTGCGGAATCGAGCCGAGCATTCGCTTCGCCTGGTCGTAGAAGGGGGCGAGTTCGACCTTCCAGTCAGTGATCTCAGCCCAGGCCCGATCGGTGTAGAACGCATCGTGCGGTTCGTACAGCGTGTTGGCGTAGACCAGAGAACCGCCACCCACGCCTGCGCCCGAGAGCACGAGGACGTCCTTGAGCAGCGTGAGCCGCTGGATACCGCGCAGTCCGAGGCGGGGGAACCAGAGGAACCGGCGGACATTCCAGTTGCTCTTCGGATAATCACCGGCCTGGAACCGCCGCCCGGCCTCGATGACTCCCACCCGATAGCCCTTTTCTGTGAGTCGCAAGGCACCGACGCTGCCGCCGAAGCCGGATCCGATGATCAGTACGTCGTAGTGCACCTGCCCAGATTGGCACATCGCAGCCGGGCTTGCTCAGACGGAGACGGGGTCCTCACACGTTGAAGCGGAACAGGATGACGTCGCCTTCCTGGACGATGTAGTCCTTTCCCTCCAGCCGCCACTTGCCGGCGTCTTTGGCGCCGAGTTCGCCGTTGTACTTGATGAAGTCCTCATAGGCGATGACCTCAGCCCGGATGAAGCCCTTCTCGAAATCAGTGTGGATCTTCCCGGCAACCTGCGGTGCAGTCATACCGTGGCGGAACGTCCATGCCCGAGCTTGCTTCTCGCCCTCGGTGAAGTAGGTACCGAGATCGAGCAGGTGATAGGCGGCGCGGATCACACGATTGAGGCCGGGCTCGGTCTCGCCGATGTCGGCGAGAAAGTCGGCCCGGTCGGAGTCGTCCAGTTGGGAGATCTCGGCCTCTATCTCAGCGCAAATGACGACGACGTCGGCATTCTCCTCTTCGCCGCGACGTTCAACCGCCTGCACGTGCTCGTTGTCGTGCTCGGAGGCTTCTTCGATATTGGCGACGTACATCATCGGTTTGAGCGTGATGAGCTGGTACTCCCGAATCACTTTGAGTTCGTCTGCGCTCAACGCCAGTGTGCGAGCGGGGAGGCCTTCGTCGAGATGGTCGCGGACTTTGGTCAGGGTGGCGAGCCGCTGGGCCGCTCCTTTGTCCCCCGCCTTCCCTTTGCGCTCGGTCCTGTCGATGGCCCGATCGATCGTGTCTTCGTCGGCGAGAGCCAGCTCCAGATTGATCGTGTCGATGTCGGACATAGGGTCGATCTTCCCGGTCACATGGGCGATATCCGGGTCCTCGAAGCAGCGCACGATGTGCAATATCGCATCGGTGTCACGAATGTGGTTGAGGAACTGGTTGCCCAAGCCCTCGCCACGGGACGCCCCGGCCACCAAGCCGGCGATGTCGACAAACTCCATGGTCGCCGGGACAATCTCCTGGGGCTGCACGATGTCGGCGATCTTCTGTAAGCGGAGATCGGGCACCGGCACGACGCCGACGTTGGGTTTGATCGTGCTGAAGGGGAAGTTCTCTGCAGCGATCTTGGCGCGGGTCAGGGCATTGAAGAGAGTTGATTTACCAACGTTGGGAAGTCCCACGATGCCGCACTGCAGCGCCATGTCCGGTCTCCGGGGCTAGTCGAACTGAGGAGCATAGAGCGTTGGGGTCCAGGTGCGGCCAACCAGCGATCTCGCGCTGGGCTGATCCATGGCGCGGGGTTGCAGGGTCACTACCGGAAGGTCCGCTAGGTTGCCGCTGTGGAGGATCTCACAACACTCATTGAAGGCAGCGATCTTGCCGGCCTTATCCGCCGCATCGACGGCCTGGTGTCTGCCCGGGAGTGGGATGACATCGTCGACTTGCGCGATCGGTGCATCGAGGCGGTAGACCGCGGCAAGCAGCTGTGGGGCGTTGCCCAGTTCGCTGAGTACCGCCTTGCGCTCGACGCGCCGGGGCCGATGGCAGGCCAGGTGGTGAAGGAGGGAGCCGGTCGTTTTGCGCTAGGTCCGCTCTGGGAGGTAGCCGCATCTACCCATTCGTGGGACGAGTTGGCTCCGCACGTCGCCGATGACCGGTTGCGTACCCTGATTGCCCACGAACGGCTGTTGCGCGGGGAGCCGGTGGCCGTCAGCGAGATCGATCCTCACGTGTTGGAGGTGCCGCTGGTGGTGCAGGCTTGGGAACCGCAGTATCCGGTTGCCGCCTACCGGTCGGATCGAGCGGACTTCCCCGAACCGGACTGGTCGGCCCTGGCGTGGACCGAACTGGCTGATCCGGTGGCGCGGGAGCCGGAAGATGACGCGCTCGAAGCCCTGCTCGCCTTGACTGCGCCATGGACGGAGCAATCGAACGGACGCAGCGAAGGCGTTGTCGTTGTCGGCTCAGCACTGGAGGCAATCCGTACCCTCGGGCCGCACCGGGTGCGGTCAGCCGAGATCGACGCAGCTGAAGCGCTGGCATTGATGACATGGACCGGGGCTTCGGGTGGTGCGTACGGCCGTCGCCGGGGGAGCCCGGTCGGCCGCATGCAGGCCTGGTGGGCGCTGGCGGCACTTCTCGGCTACGAAGAGGTCGATGATCCTGATGCGCTTGGCAGCGACGCCGGCGACCTGCGCTGGGTGCTGTGGGATCCCGGCGATCAAATCGGGGGCTGGGGCTTCCACCTCGCCGTCGAGGACCCAGAGGACAATCTGGCCTGGGCCGTGAGCGCGGTCGATGCCGTCTGACCCCTCCCGTTCTTGCGGACGTCAGCCCCGGATACGGGGATCAGATACGCCAGAACGGCAGGGTTGCGCTTGCCGTGGTGGCCAGGCTCGTAACATGGTCGGAGCAACGTCGAAGGAGCGCGATGTCCGACTTCCACTACGAACCCATGTTCCAGCTTGGTCGTGACGACACTGAATACCGTCGGCTCGATTACGAGGGTTTGGTCGATACCGCCACAGTCGGCGGTCGGGAGATCCTCACTGTTGATCCGAAGGCGTTGCGGCTGCTTGCTGCCGAAGCGGTCCGGGAGGTCTCGCATCTATTCCGTTCCGCCCATCTGGCGCAGCTGCGGGCGATCCTCGACGATCCTGAGGCTTCCGACAACGACCTGTTCGTGGCCATGGAGATGCTCAAGAACGCTGTGATCTCCGCCGAGATGGTGCTGCCCTCCTGCCAGGACACCGGCACCGCCATTGTTCACGGCCACAAAGGGGAGAACGTCTTCACCGGTGTCGATGATGCTGAGTGGTTGTCACACGGGATCTTTGACACATACACAGGCACGAACCTTCGTTACTCGCAGATGGCGCCGCTTTCGATGTTCGACGAGCGCAATACCGGATCCAATCTGCCGGCTCAGGTGGAAATCGAGTCGGGTCCCGGCAACGAATACGAGCTCCAATTCGTGACCAAAGGTGGTGGCTCTGCCAACAAGACCTTCCTCTTCCAAAAGACAAAGGCAGTGCTCAACCCTGAGTCGATGGTGGACTTCGTCGACGAGGCGATCCGCTCGCTGGGCACGGCAGCCTGCCCGCCATATCACTTGGCAATCGTGGTCGGTGGCACATCCGCCGAACTCACGCTCAAGACAGTCAAGCTGGCCAGTACCAAGTACTACGACTCGCTGCCCACCTCGGGCAACGAGCACGGCCGGGCCTACCGCGACCTCGAGTGGGAAGCGAAGATCCACGAGATGACCCGGTTGACGGGGATCGGAGCGCAGTTTGGAGGCAAGTACTTCTGCCACGACGTGAGGGTCATCCGCCTGCCCCGTCATGGTGCTTCATGCCCGATCGGCATCGGCGTGTCTTGCTCAGCGGACCGGCAGGTCAAGGCGAAGATCACGAAGGACGGTGTGTACGTCGAGGAACTCGACCGCGACCCGGCGCGCTTTCTTCCCGAGCCTGATGCGATTGCCGAACCTGCGCCCGCAGTCCCGGTCGATCTGAACCGTCCGATGGGTGAGATTCGGGCCGAGCTTTCGGAGCACCCGGTTGGCACACGGCTGTCGCTGACCGGCACCATCGTTGTTGCCCGAGACATTGCTCACGCCAAGATCGCTGAGCGGCTCGATGCCGGCGATGGGATGCCGCAGTATCTGCGGGACCACATCGTCTACTACGCAGGACCGGCCAAGACTCCGAAGGGCTACGCCTCCGGATCGTTCGGTCCGACCACAGCGGGTCGCATGGACCCGTACGTAGGTCGATTCCAAGCCGAGGGGGGCAGCATGATCATGCTGGCGAAGGGCAACAGGTCGAAGCAGGTCACCGACGCGTGCGCAGAGCACGGGGGGTTCTATCTCGGTTCGATCGGGGGCCCGGCCGCCATCCTGGCTCAGGAACGCATCCGATCCGTAGACGTGCTCGAGTATCCCGAACTTGGGATGGAAGCTGTGTGGAAGATCGAGGTCGAGGACTTCCCGGCGTTCATCGTCGTCGACGACAAGGGCAACGATTTCTACGCACCATTCGCCAAGGGAGCGACGGCCCCGCTGCCGAAACCGCGCAAGGCCTGATCTGCCGGTCGAGTCTGTCCCGGCGTAGATTCGTCCCCTCGGGCAATGCAGGTACGCAAGAATCCCGGCGCTGCCGAGTGCAGCGGCCCGGCGGGGGTTGCCGGGCCGCCACACGGTTGACTACGCCGAGCGCTCCTTGACGATCTTGGGGATGCTGATCTTGCGGATCGCCCGGAGCCCGGGGACCTGCGAGATCAATGCGACCAGCAGGATGGCCACAGACGCGAGCACGTACGTGGTCGGCTCGATGTGCAGCCGGAACGTGAACAGATCGCTGTTGAAGCTGCTGAGCGCTGCGCTCGCAGCCATCGTGCCCACGATCAGTCCGATCGGGATACCCATGGCGGCGACCAGCATGTTCTCCGCGCTTATGTAGCGCGAGATGCTGCGTCGTTCGGTTCCGACGGCCAGCAGCGTTGCGACTTCCCGGGTTCGCTCGGCGATGTTGACGCTCATCGCATTGAAGATCAGCGCAAAGGCCATTGCCCCGCCGAATACCAGCATCACGCCGACGAAGGCGTAGAAGAGGATCATGAACCTCTGCATCAAGTCGTAGAGCACGTTGGCGTCCTCGAACGCCGCGACTTGCGGGAGCTCGGTCACGGTGTTCCGGAGCGCTGCCGAGTCGACACCCTCGTCGTATGCGATCAGGGCCGATGTTGCCGGGAGGGGAGTCCCGGCCAGCGCTTCCGCCTGCGTGCGGCCTACGTAGGCCATCGTGCCCAGCGGCTCATCAACGAACGCGGCAACCGTCGCGTCGACGGTCAGGCCCTCGACCAGCGTCATCGTGATCTGGGCGCCGACTTCGATGTCGAATAGATCCCGCGTTGCCTGCCCGAGCACAACGCCCGAGGGCGGCAGGTCGATCCACCCGTTGTCAACATCGGCGAACCGGTGCAGCTGAGTGTCATCGGGGAGGACCATCAGCGCCGTCTCGTAGTGCTCACCGTTGGCGCTCAGCGCTACGGGCAGAGTCAGGGTTGGCTCGGCAGCGGCCACCCCGTCGATATCGACCAAGCCGGCCACATCATCGGCGGCCGTCGGCCCGGTGAAGAATACGGTTGCGTCCTCACGCTGGATCTCGATGAACTGGCGATCCATCAGATTGCGGACTGTGTCGATCATGCCCCACGACACCAGCACCAGCATCAGCGACAGGACCACACCGATGATCGTGTAGATCGTACGGCGGGGATTACGGCCGACACCGCGGAACGTCATCCGCCATGCGGTCGGGACGCGGCGTAGTGGTGGGATCAACCGCTCGAGCAGGCTCAGCTTTCCTCCTCCGGCCGGCGTTTCGCCACGCATCGCCTCAGCAGGCAGCACCCGCGACGCGACGAGGGCGGGGGCGAGAGCGGCCAGCAAGCTGGCGACCACGCCGAAAGCGATGGCACCGACGAGAGTCGTCCAATAGAAGTCCACAATGGTCAGCGGAATCGACAGGATGCTTGTGTAGAGACGGGTGATGACTCTGGCCAACAGCACCCCGGCGACCGCCCCTGGAATTGCCCCCAACAGGCCGGGCACAAGGCCATAGCCGAGGTAGTGGCGCAACACCTGGCGGCGCGTGAACCCGTTCGCCAGGAACGTACCGATGTGCGGCCGCTGGGCGTGTACGAGCCGGCTGATCATCACATACGCCGCCATCCCGGCGGCAGCCAGGAACATCATTGGGAAGAAGACAGCCATTTCCTCGAGGCCCTTGACGTCTTCGGTCAGGGCGTTGTTGGAGGGCTGTTCCTCGCGGGT
>CAJIBB010000194.1_pt1 | contig 18685 bp, 17 predicted proteins | sample 9199201 | NCBI WGS metagenome assembly CAJIBB01 (sample SAMEA7708290, study PRJEB35096) | sediment metagenome | biome: marine neritic benthic zone biome [ENVO:01000025]; feature: sediment [ENVO:00002007]; material: shallow marine sediment [ENVO:03000034] sea grass bed [ENVO_01000059] ... | reverse complement strand
GCGATCCGTACCGGCCACCTCGCTGCACGCGGCGGCGGTCTGGCTCCGCTACTGAAGCGAATCCCGCTGCCCGGCAACACATTTGCGCAATTGCCCTTCCGCAATCTGCTCAGAGCGCCGCGTCGCGCAGTCCTGACAACGCTCGGCATTGCCGCGGTGATGGCCGTCCTCGTCGGGTTCCTTGGTTCGATCGACTCCTTCGTCGGAGCCATCGACCGTGGTGGCGAGGCAATCAAGGGCGACTCGCCCAATCGACTCGTAGTCACTCTTGACGGCGTCATGCCGGCCGATGACCCGGGTGTAGTGGCAATTGCCGACGCAGATAGCGTTGGGAGCACGCAGGCGATACTCCAGCTGGGCATGAGGGCGGACGGTGAAGAGGACCTCGACCTTCTCGTTGAGATCCTCGATCTCGAGAACGACCTCTGGCAGCCCGGAATCGTCAGCGGCGACACTGCAGATATCGGGACGGGAATCGTCCTCGCCGAGGCTGCGGCGGAGGACCTCGGCGTTGCAGTCGGGGACACGCTCGCTGTAACCCACCCGCGCCGGACCGGTCCGGCCAGTTTCGCCCTGGCTCAGACCGATCTGGAGGTAGCGGCCATTCACGACAACCCGCTCCGGTTTGCGGCCTACATGGACGACCAGGCGCTCGGTCTGGCCGGGGCAGACGGGCTGGCGAACGTGATCTACGCCAACCCGGCTGAAGGCTTCACGCCCGAGGATGTCCAGCGCGAGCTCTTCTCGCTCGACGCAGTTGGCTCCGCAGTGAAGGCATCGGCCGCGGCGGACGACCTGGACGAGCTGATCGGTCAGTTTGTCGGGATCTTGCAGGGTGTTGCCTTCTTCGTCCTCATGCTTGCGGTGTTGATGGCATTCAACTCAGCATCGATTGGCTTTGAGGAGAGGCAGCGCGAGCACGCAACGATGTTCGCCTATGGCGTCCGCGTGAAGAAGGCGCTGCGCATGGCGGTGGTCGAGAACCTCGTCATTGGGATCGTTGCGACGGCCATCGGAGTAGCCGGCGGCGTCGCCATGATCTGGTGGGTAGTCAACGTCAGCGCGGCAGAGACGATGCCGGACATCGGCCTGATCGTCGAAATGTCGCCGAGCACGTTGATCACCGTGATCATCCTCGGCGTGGCCGCGGTAGCCATTGCTCCGCTGTTTACGGTCCGGCGCATGCGCCGGATGGATCTGCCGGGCACGCTTCGCGTGATGGAGTAACGACCGTGAGGGGTGCCGGCGAGGCACCCCTCACTGCTTGGTGGCCTTGATGATTGCGGAGTGCATCTGATCGGTTACCGCGTGGGTGGCTTCGACGCTCACGTCGGTGAACCCCACCTTCTCGAGCCCCTCCCGGTATTCGGTGAAGCTCAGTGCCCCGGCGACACACCCCACCCAGGTTCCCCGCTCGAGCCGCTCGGCAGGGCTCAGTGAGTCCTCGGCGACGACATCGGCAACACCGATTCGCCCACCGGGCCGCAGTACCCGGTACATCTCGGCGAGCACTGCATCCTTGTCGGCCGAAAGGTTGATCACGCAGTTCGAAATCACAACGTCGACGGTGCCGGAATCGAGCGGCAGGTCTTCGATCGTTCCTTTGCGGAACTCGACGTTCGTTGCCCCGGCCTCCTTCTGGTGTTTGCGAGCGAGGTCGAGCATTTCATCCGTCATGTCAACGCCGTAGGCGAATCCGGCAGGACCAACTCGCCTGGCGGAGAGCAGTACGTCGATGCCGGCTCCCGAACCCAGGTCAAGGACGGTCTCACCCGGATTCAGGTCGGCGACGGCAGTCGGATTCCCGCAGCCAAGTGAGGCGAGGGCGGCGCCATCGGGGATCTCGTCGAGTTGATTGGCCTGATAGAGCCAGGTCCCGAAATCGCCCGAGTCGGTGGTTGCGAACGCATCGGAAGTATCGGCACCGCAGCAGCTGGTTTCGCAGCAGGAATCGTCGACACTCAGTGCGGCCTCGGCGTAGCGTTCCCGGACTCTGTCCCGAATCTCGCTCTTCGTGTCTGTCATCAGCAACTGCCTTTCGTATTGATGGGTGTCAATATGACGGTAGTGCATGTATTGATGAGCGTCAATAGGTTAGGTCCAGCTGAGCCGGCTGCGCTTTGCCCAGTATTCCTCGGGTGCTTCAGCTACGTCCGGAAGGGACGCCACCAGGTCAGCTGGTACTTCGGCTGCGCCGACGTTCGAGACCAGTTGCTCCTCGGTCGATGCACCGCTCAGGACGATGTCGACCCACGGCTGTGCCAGCACAGCAGCAATCGCTACGGCGTCTGGAGCCGCAGTGCCGAGTGCCGCAGACGTTTCCGGATCTCGGGCGGTGAGCCTCCCGTTGGCGACGGCCTCCTTGATGATCACACCCATTCCGGCGGAGTGGGCGTTAGCAAGAGCGGGTCCGGCGGACGGTTCGAGCAGGTTCCACGTTGACTGCACCGTGGCGAACAGAGGCTCGCCGCCCCTCTTGATCGCGGTGGCCTTGCGGATTACCGAGCTCTGGTCAGGTCCGCTCGTGCTCAGGCCGATCAGCAGGCCGGTTGACCGGAGCTCGGCCAGCCGGTCGAGTACTTCATGGTTCTCCAGCACACCGGACTCGAGTGTTGCCGAGTGGATCTGATAGACATTGACGGCAGGCCCAAGGTGGGAGAGGGTTTCCTCGTACTGCTGGTTCAGCATGGCGACGCTGTGTTCTTTGATCTCGTGCGTCTCCGCGTCGATCCGCCAATCGGCAACATAGCGGTAGCCCCATTTGGATGAGACCGTGACGTGCTCAGCTCCTGATTGCCGCAGCCAGCCGCCGAGGAAGGCTTCGCCGGACCCGTAGGAACGTGCTGTGTCGAAGTGCCTGATGCCCAGTTCGAATGCACGGGACATCACGCTGTGGGCTTGGGACTCCAGGCCACTTCTGTCGGTGCGGCCGCGCAGATCGTCAGCGTGACCGACGTTGATGTAGCCGGGCCGTCCCAGTGCAGCCAAACCCAGACCGATCCTTGTGACACGCAGTCTCGTGCTGCCGAGTTGCCTTGTTTCCATCATCTGAGCCGCTTCGTCGAGCGGTGCAAGGTACCACCCGCCGGCGGGCCGGGCGGCTACCCCACAGACCGCGGGCGATATTGTGAGGTGATGCTGTTCTCGCATCTGGCAACAACCTCAGAACAGGTGGCTGGGGCCCCGGCGCGCAACGAGAAGATCGCCATTCTCGCTGCGGCCATTGGCGAGCTTGACGAGGCCGAACTGGCGGTGGGCGTTGCCTACCTCGCCGGTGTAGTCCCTCAAGGCGCCATCGGTGTCGGTTATGCGTCCCTCCGGGAACCGGTAGACCCAGCGCCGGATGCAACCCTTGAAGTGAACGATATTGACGAGGCGATCAGTGTGATCGCAGGGCTGCGAGGCCCCGGGTCGGTTTCGGACCGAGAGCAGGCAATCACACAGTTGTTCAGCCAGGCCACCCGTGTGGAGCAGGACTTTCTGTCCGCGCTACTGCTCGGCGCCCTTCGTCAGGGCGCGAGTGAGCGCATCATGATGGATGCCATAGCCAGGGAGGCCGAGATCCCAGCTGCGATCGTCAGGCGGGCTGTGATGTTCACCGGCGACATCGGCGAGGTTGCCGTGGCTGCCCGCAACGGCGGAAGAGCGTCCGTCGCCGAGTTTGGGTTGAGGCTATTCCGCCCCGTACTCCCGATGCTGGCCAAGTCTGCGCCCGACGTTGCCGCAGGGATGGAGCTGCTGGACAGCGCGTATGTCGAGCGCAAGCTCGATGGTGCCCGTATCCAGGTCCATGTGTCGGCCGGAGAAGTGCGTGTCTACACCAGAAACCTCAACGATGTCACGGATCGACTCCCGGAGGTTGTTGCCATCGCTCAGGCGCTAACCGTCGAGTCGGCGGTCTTCGACGGAGAGGCGATCGGGCTGATGCCCAACGGCCGACCGGTTCCATTCCAGGTGACCATGGGTCGCTTTGGCACCGAGTCTGATATTGAGCAGTTCGAGCTAAGTCCTTTCTTCTTCGACATCCTTCATCTCGACGGCAGGGACGTGCTCGACGAGCCGACGACGGTCCGCCTCGGGCTCCTCGACGAGGTTGTGCCGGAGAAGCACCGGATCCCGCGGGTGCTCACCGATGATGCAGCGATCGCGACCCGGTTCTTCGAGGAAACAGTCGCTTCTGGTCATGAGGGGGTGATGCTCAAGTCGATCGACACGCCGTACCAGGCAGGACGCCGCGGAGCAGGGTGGCTCAAGGTGAAGCCCGTTCACACCCTCGACCTAGTTGTGCTGGCGGTCGAGTGGGGGTCGGGTCGGCGGCAAGGATGGCTGAGCAACATCCATCTCGGAGCAGCCGACGGCAGGGGCGGCTTTGTGATGCTCGGCAAGACCTTCAAGGGCATGACCGACAAGACGCTCGAGTGGCAGACGAAACGTTTCTTAGAGCTCGAGACCCATCGCAAGGGCCACGTTGTGTACGTGCGCCCCGAACAGGTCGTCGAGATCGCCTTCGATGGCGTGCAGGCCAGCTCCCGATACCCCGGCGGGATGGCGTTGCGCTTTGCCCGGGTCAAGGGCTATCGGGAAGACAAGGCGGCCGAGGAGGCAGACACCATTCACGCCGTTCGTGCCGTGCTCGAAAGCGGCGGCTCTTGAATGCTTGCCCGATATGATTGCTCCCATGAGGTCAGTTGAGTCAGCGATTGCTCGTTACACCCTCCGCGATGACGGCATCGTGGTGGCCCGAGCCATGAATCCCGAAGCTCCACGGAATGCCGAGACGGCAGCGGAAACGCTGGACATCCTCGCCGGTCTCATTGGTGATCAACCGAGACCGGTGCTGTGGGATCAGCGGGAGACGCCGCGGTTAGATCCCGAAGTGTGGATCAAAGTTATTGAGCGGGTCGGCGACATGGCCGGTGCGTTGGCGATCCTGATCGACGAAGGAACCGATCACAAGCTCGGTACTTTTCCCGAGGCCATCGGGACGCTGCTCATGCCGACCCGGGCGTTCTTTGCAGAAGAGCCGGCAATTGAGTGGCTCCAGCAGTTCCAGGACTGACTACCGACTTCTCGAGCGACCGATCCGGGGATGTCGTGACCGACTTCTCGTGCCGCAGTTCACCGAATCGTAAGGGCGTTCCGTAAGCCCAGGCGGCTCCCGGCGGGTAGCTTCGTGGCAATGCTTCTAAGACTTGCTCTCGTATTCGCCCTGATTGTGGCTGCCTGCTCTACCGACTCAGAACCCGACGCGACCACAACGACAACCTCGGCGGTCGCTCCCGAGGCGGCCGAGCTCGTTGATAGCAGTGGCGCGACGATCCCGCCGCCGCCCGACTTCCCCAGCGGCCCGATCGCCGATGAAGCCAAGGCCGCCGTTGATGCTGTCTGGGATTCATTGCAGACCAACATCGATCTCGATGACCTCGCGACGATTGGTGCCTCGGGAGACCTGCGCCTCGGTTGGCTGCTCAGCGACTTGCTGCGCTTCTTCCAGGGGGGCCTCGTTGGAAACGCCGCCACGGACGCATTCATTGCTCTTTCGGGCACACCACACCCGGATCCTGGTTTCCCCAACGACTGGCCCTTCGTTACCGACTACATGATCGCCTGGGACGTGCCGGAGCCGCCGGGTTACGCCGACTATAAGAAGCGTTTGTACACCCTGGTCGAACCTGCCTGGGAGATGTTCTTCGATGATGAGGAGCTGGGGCTGGTTGACTGGCGGCCTATCAGCTGGGGTGGGGTTCTCATCGACGACCGTCCGCTGGGGGACCCCTTGCCCTGTCCCGAAAGCTGCATTCCGGCGATTGATGATCCGGAGACGACCGACGCAGCCGGGGGCGATTGGTACCCCGACGATGCGATCGTTTTCGGCGTGACCATCAACGGCGAGTCGCGCGCTTACCCGAAGAACATCATGGAAGTCCATGAGATGGTGAACGACACACTCGGCGGACGCAGGATCGGGATGCCCTACTGCACACTCTGCGGATCTGCCCAGGCCTTCTTCACTGATGTCGTCCCGGACGGCTCCGACAACCTGGTGCTGCGTACATCCGGGCTTCTGTCTCGGTCCAACAAAGTGATGTACGAGCTCAACAGCGGATCGATGTTCGACACCTTCCTCGGTGAGGCGCTGACGGGATCGCTCGCTGAAGGCGGCTTTACCCTGGAGCAGGCGACCGTGGTCACATCGACATGGGGTGACTGGAAGGCTGCCAACCCCGACACCACGATCATCGCTCAGGATGGCGGTCTTGGCCGGACGTATCCAGCCGATCCGCTGCAGGGTCGGGACGACGACGGTCCGATCTTCCCGGTGGGCGATGTCGATCCCCGTCTCCCGGTACAGGAGAACGTTGTTGGCGTGATCACGGCAGATGGCGGCGTTATCGCCTTCCCTGCCGACGCCGCACGTGCCGCTCTCGAGGAGGGGGTCGCGGTCGAAGCAGGCGGAGTGAGCCTGGGCCTCGATGGCGGTGGCCTACGTGCCTTCGACGAGGCCGGCGATGAGCTGAGCACGCACCAATCCTTCTGGTTCGCCTGGAGCCAATTCCACCCCGAGACCGAGATCTGGGAGAGCTGAACCAGCGGATGTGCCATCATCGGATCGCATGGATGAACGTGACTCCGAGATCGCCGGTGACGCCGAGCTAGACGACTGGCTGCACTACGCAGAAGAAGCTCCTCGCGAACGGCGACGCCGCTGGGATCCATACAACTGGATCGCGATCGCCCTGGGTGTCATCACCCTCATCGGTCTCATTGCGCTGTGGCCGTCGGGTCGGTCCGAGGAGCAGGTGGCAGCACTTTCGACCCTCGGCGTCCCCTCGCAATTCCACGCGGCCGACGTCGTGGCCGTTGTCGAAGAGCCCTGTCCCGGCGTCGACACAGTGCAGTGCTTCACAGTCGACTTCGAGCTCGTAGCCGGCCCCGACGTCGGTTTCGTCCTCACTCAGCAGTTCCCCACGGGGGCGACGACCCCGGACTTCAGGGTCGGGCAAGACGCCGTCATGTCGTATATCCCGGCCAATGGCTCTGTGCGCGAGATGACCGATCAGGGTTGCTCGTTCGACCCCGAGCAAACGTGCCGGGTTCTATCCCTTGTCGTGGGCACCGGGAGCGACGCCCAGTTTGTTGACTTCGAGCTGTTCCCAGGGGACGAGGGCGGCTCGTATTTCGTCGGCTCGCCGGTCATGGTCCAGTACGAGGAGGGCAACGATGGAGTTCCCGAGGTCTTCAGCGTTGCGCCGGAGTCGCCATTCCGACAGTACCGATTCGCCGATTTCGAGCGCCGAAACGTGCTTTGGATACTTGCGTTGGTATTTGGCGCCGTCGTTGTGGCTCTCGGCCGTTGGCGCGGATTAGCGGCCCTCGGCGGACTGGTTGTCAGCGTCGCCATGCTGCTGTTGTTCGTTCTCCCCGCCATCCTCGAAGGGCAGAGTCCCGTGTTGGTTGCGGTCGTCGGAGCCGCGGGTATTGCGTTCGTCGCGCTCTATCTAGCGCATGGATTCAACCGGATGACCACAGTGGCTCTTGTTGGCACCCTGGCGACGCTGGTTCTGATTGCGCTGCTCTCGGCAATAACTGTGGCCGCGGCTGAGTTCACCGGATTCGTATCCGAGGAGAGTTCGCTGCTCACCTTTTTCGAAGGGGTCGATGTGCGCGGCCTGCTTCTCGCCGGGATCGTCCTTGGCGCCGCCGGAGCCATTGATGATGTCACGGTTACCCAAGCGTCGGCCGTGTGGGAGCTGCGTCGGGCCAACGAGCAACTCACCGTGGCTGAGCTCGTCCGGAGTGGTTTGCGCATTGGCCGGGACCACATTGCATCAATGGTCAACACCCTGTTGCTTGCCTACGCCGGCGCCTCGCTTCCGCTTCTCGTGCTCTTCGTCCTTTCCGACCAATCGCTCGGCGCCGTCGCCAACAGCGAGGTCGTCGCAGTTGAGATTGTCCGGACGCTGGTGGGCAGCATCGGCCTAGTCGCCGCAGTTCCCTTCACGACATGGCTGGCTGCAATAGCGGCCGATGGGAGCGAGCGCCGAGGCGGTCACGCCCACTAGTCGGCACCGAGGAACTCCTCTATACGCAAGCGGAGACCGGCGGCGTCGAGCCCATGGGCGGCCGCGTGATGCTGGCGTGTTCCGTAGTGACGATGCTCCTTGTTCGGCACGCCGATGGAGAGGAGCTGCGTGGGCCGATCGCGCATGGCTCGGGTGACCTCGTTAGCCGAGGTCCCCTCGAGATACGGCTCGACCAGCACGACACTGCTTCCGCCCGTTGCGGCACGCAGTCCTGACGCATCGAATGGGCGCACCGTCGATGCATAGAGCAGCGTGATGTCCAGGGATTCCGTGGCCGTCACCACCCGATCGAGCATCGGCCCAACGGCTATGACCGTGGCGCCGCGGGCCGAGCCCGTTCGGATCTTGGTAAAGGTGTCGGTGGCCGGGTAGGCACGGGAGTTCGTGTCCTCAGCAAGCCTGATATAGGTGGGTTCATCAGTCTTCGCTGCCCTACGAAGCATCTCGTCGACCTCGCCCGGATGGCCCGGGACCTGAATCCGCCATCCGGGCAGGGTGGCCATGAGAGCCACGTCGCCGGGGGACTGATGGGTGCGGCCTTCCCGGGCCGCGTCGAACGATCCACCGATTGAGACGAGCACAGCCCCGAGGTCTTGATGGCCGAAGTCGAGCTTGATCTGCTCGAACGGGCGCTCGATCAGGAAAGGCACGTAGCTGTGGGCGATCGGGCGCAGCCCGGAGAGGGCGAGCCCGGCCGTGGCCCCGATGAGGGCTTGCTCCCGGATGCCGACATTGATGACACGGTCTGACGCCGGGAAGTGGCCCGTACCGATGTCGGCCAGTGTCACTGCGATCCGGGGGTCGGTCTCGAGCAGATGGTTAGCGACTGAGGCGAAGGTCTGGCGCATAGTGAGCATGGGTCACTTCCTTTCGAGAAGAGCGACGACGGCGAGCGGCCGGTCGAGATGAGGGGAGTTGAGCGCAGCCTCGATAGCGTCGTGGTCACGGCCGTTGACCCGTTTCGTGGCCCAGCCCTCGACGGCAAACCGTTCCTGGATTCCTCCCGGCCATCCCTGCGAAGCGGACATGTTGTCGATCACGATCGTGGTCAGGCTGCTCAAGCCGCGGCGCCCGGCGATTGCGATAGCCTCATGGTTCGAGCCCTCATCAAGTTCTCCGTCGCCGAGCAGAGCGAAGACCCGGGCCCGGTTGTCCTGGATGTCGAGCCCGACTGCAAGGCCAACCGCAATCGGCAGCCCGTGACCGAGGGAGCCTGCGCCGATCTCGACACCGGGGATCAGCGTCGCATCGGGGTGATGGCCGAGGATCGAGTCGTAGGTTGCAAACGTGGCGAGTGTCTCGACGTCGATGAACCCCTTGGCGGCAAGCACGGCGTAGTAGGCCATGGGTCCGTGCCCCTTGGAGAGCAAGAAGCGATCCCGATCGTGATCGTCGGGTGAGTCGGGATCGATATCAAGGACCCGGTCGTAGAGCGTCCAGATGACGTCGAGTGTCGAGGTCGCTGCTACCGAGTGCTTCTCGTCACCGGTCATCAGCGACATCAGCCGGGGTAGGTCTTCGTAACCGAGCTTCTGGCGAGTGGTTGTTGCTGTAGTCATACGAGCAACGTACAACTTCAAGCTAACTTGAAGTCAAGTGGGTATCCTGGAGCCATGGACAAGAACGATCTACTCACCATCGGGGAGGCCGCCGAGCGTGCCGGTCTGGCGACCTCGGCGCTGCGGTTCTACGAGGAGCAGGGACTGATCTCTGCCGAACGGACGGGTGGGAATCAACGCCGGTTCCGTCGCTCCGAACTCCGTCGCATAGCTCTCATCCGTGCTGCCCAGAGCTTCGGGCTGACCCTCGACGACATCAAGGCTGCGCTCGAGTCCCTGCCGGAAGGGCGTGCCCCGACCAAGCGTGACTGGGAGCGTCTCGCCCGCAGCTGGAGTGAACTTCTCGATGCGCGGATTGCAGCGCTGCAACGCCTGCGCGATGAAGCCGCATCCTGTATCGGATGCGGCTGTCTATCGCTACAGAGCTGTGCCCTCTACAACACGGATGATCGTGCTGCGGCGTACGGCCGCGGCCCCCGCTATCTACTCGGCGACAGCCGCGGCAGGCAATCGTCGAACTAGGAGTCGATCTCGTAGATGTTGACGCAGACGCTGCTGAGCTCACCCGTTGACATCGAGTAGCAGTTGCTGACGCTCACATTCACGTTGCCTTCGTTGGAGTACCAGCTGACGGTGCGGACGGTTCCGTCGTCCGTTGCATAGGAGGACTCGGAGCGGGAGATTCCCTCACCGTCGAAGACCGAGTCGTAGGTGGAAACGAGTTCTTCAAATCTATCCATCGCATACTCGAGTGAGACGGATCGGTCGTTGTCACTGGTGAATGTGCCCGTTACGTTCCCACCGTCGGGGATCACCGTCTTCATTCCCTCGGGAACCGTTCCACCGCCGAACGTCATCGTTTCGCCGTCTTCGCCTTCGACGGTCATCGAGAACGAGCCATCGTCGTTCTGGCTGGTGATGTTGATTTCCTCGCCGTCTTCGCCCTCGATGTTCATGCTGAAGTCACCGGAGCCGCTGTCGATGTTGATGTCGGAGATGTCGTTGCCGCCCGACTCGATGAGCTGCTCGAGGATCTCCTCCTCGGCGGAGCCACCACAAGCGCTCACAATCATCGCCAGAGCAGCTACAAGTACCCCCAAGTTTCTCAGCTTCATTTGCACATTCCCCTTTCGCGAGTCTGTCTACGGGACAGGCTTCACCCACGAAAGATACGCGTTTCCTGTGAGGAATGTGCGACGCACCGCGCAGTCGCGCATCTCACGACCCCTCATCGGCCCACTTTCGGCTATCCGCCATACCGGCAACGCATAGAGCTTCGAGCTACGGGATGACCCCGAGGACTTGTCAGGGACCAGTCAGGGTGGGGCAAGGGGGATGCCCAATAGTCGAGTCGTCGCCTGATCCGCACACTCAGCATTGAGAGGAAACAAGACGACTTCGGTCGGTTGGAAGAGGAGAAGTCAACATGAGGAAGATAGGTTTCACCGGGCGGCTCGCCGGCGTATCGGCGCGTCATCCGTGGCGGACCGTCGCGGTTTGGGTTGTGGCCATCGCTGCGGCCTTTGTGCTCGCCGGCAACCTCGACAGTGTTCTCACCCAAGACGGAGAACTACTGACGACCACAGAATCACAGACCGCTGACGATCTGATCGGGGACCACTTCCCGAGCGATGACAGCCTGCAGGAGTACATAATCGTCGAGACGACCGGTTTCGGTGTTGGCAGTACCGAGCTCGACCAGGCGGTTGCCGACCTGGCCGCCGACGTCGCTGCGAGCGAGAACGTCGTTTCGGTCGTTACCCACCTCGACGGTGCTCCCGGTCTCGTCTCCACAGATGGAGATACGGCTCTGGTCTTGGCCACCCTCAACGGAGACGAAGACGCCGATGTGCTGGTGCAGCCGATGCTCGACGCCATCGCCGCAGCCAACACAGACAAGGTTCGAGTTACAACGGCCGGTGAGGGCTCTATCAACGCTGAGTTCTTCACGCTCGCCGAGGAGACAATGCAGCGTGGCGAGCTCATCGGTTTGCCCGTTGCGCTGGTGATCCTGGTTGTCGTATTCGGTGCGATCGTTGCCGCCGGGATCCCGATCATCCTCGCCCTCCTGGCGATCGTCGTAGCTGTCGGCATGACGGTGATCGTGGGTCAGGCGTTCGACATGACGTTCTTCATCGTCAACATGATCACGATGATCGGCCTTGCGGTCGGCATCGACTACACCCTGTTCATCATCCAGCGATTCCGCGAAGAACGGGCCGGGGGGTACTCCGTCGAAGACTCCATCGTTCGAGCCGGTGACTCGGCGACCCGTGCGGTGTTCTTCTCCGGGATGACCGTTGTCATCGCCCTGTTCGGCCTACTGATCATGCCCGACACGGTGATGCGGAGCCTCGGTCTCGGTGCGATTCTGGTTGTGCTTGCCTCTGTGGCGGCAGCGCTGACGCTGCTCCCGGCGGTTCTGGGGCTACTGCGCGATCGTGTCAACAAGGGCAAGATTCCCGGCCTTTCCGGCACTGCCTATCACGAGGGTGGAGGCCGATTCTGGCATCGCGTGACCAACGCCGTTACTGCACGTCCTGTCATCAGCATGTTGCTCGCGGGTGGTCTGCTCTTGTTGGCTGCCTCGCCCTATCTCGGCCTCAACACAGGTCAGAACTTCATCGAGTCCCTCCCCGAGGACAGCCCCGGGCGTCACGCCTTCACAGTCCTCAGCGAGGACTTCGGATCGGGTGTGATCACCACTGACATCGTTGTCGACCTGCCGCTCGCGGACGCTGCGGTTGGCTCGCTGGTAGCTGATCTCGAAACCGACCCGGCTTACGGCGACGTCACGGTGATGCCCAGCCCGGACGGCGAAATCGTCGTTGTGCAGGCCGTCAATCGGCTGGACCCTTCGACGAATGAGGCCAGGATGGCGGTGACCGATCTCCGCACAACGGCGATCCCAGCGGCATTCGGCGCGACGGCAGGCAACGTCTACGTGACGGGCGACGCTGCCTGGATGCTCGACTACAACGAGGTCATCAACGACTGGACGCCGATTATCTTTGCGTTCGTGCTCGGACTCAGCTTCTTGCTGCTGATGGTGGTGTTCCGCTCGATCGTCGTGCCGATCAAGGCAATCGTGATGAACCTGCTCTCAGTTGGCGCAGCTTATGGCCTGCTCGTCGCAGTGTTCCAGAACGGAATCGGCGCCGACCTGCTCGGCTTCCAGCAGACCGACGTGATTGAGGTATGGATACCGCTCTTCCTGTTCACAGTGCTTTTCGGTCTCTCGATGGACTACCACATCTTCCTGCTCAGCAGGATCAAGGAACGCTACGACGTCACCGGGGACAACGACGGCTCCGTCGCCTTCGGTCTCGGTTCTACCGGAGCGATCATCACCGGTGCTGCCCTGATCATGGTTGCCGTATTTGGCGGCTTTGCGGCAGGGGACCTCATCATGTTCCAGCAGATGGGCTTCGGACTCGCCGTAGCGATCATTCTCGATGCGACGATCGTCAGGTCGGTGCTCGTCCCGGCGACGATGACGCTGCTCGGGGACCGTAACTGGTACTTCCCGAGCTGGCTGAGCTGGCTACCGGAGATCCACATCGAGGGAACTCCCGAACCGCAGCCAAGCGTTGTGGTTGAAGAAGAGAGAATCCCGGAGCTCGTATAGGGCCCGCCCGGTCAGTTGCCTCCTGACGATCCGGAGCCTCCCTTGCAGATCGCAGGGGAGGCTCCACGGGTTTCCGACGAGCTAGGGCTTCTGTACGATCGGCAACGGAGGGCCCGATGGCGGTGATCAGCTTCGAGGACGTCAAGGTGATGCGAGGAACATCGCTCCTCCTCGACGTTCCCTACCTCGAGGTCGCAGATGGTGAACTGCTCGTAGTGCTTGGACCATCTGGGGCGGGCAAGTCGATGCTGTTGCGTGCGGTTTCGGGGCTGGAGCCACTTGCTGGTGGCCGAGTTCTCTTTGACGATCGCGACATGACCGATGTCCTGACTCACGAGCGAGGCGTTGCCATGGTGTTCCAGGACCAGGCGCTGTTTCCGTTCCTCAGCGTCCGAGGCAATGTCGGCTTCCCCCTGAAGATCAGACGGACGCCGCCTGATGAGATCGCTCAGCGCGTCGAGGCGGAGGCAAGGGTGCTCGAGATAGAGCACCTCCTTGAGCGACATCCGGGCGAGTTGAGCGCCGGTCATCAACAGCTCGTTCAGGCAGCTCGTGCGCTCGTGCGCGTCCCGGATGTGTTCCTCATGGACGAGCCGCTCGCCAGCCTCGACGCCCACCTCCGCGTGCAAATGCGCCAGGAGTTCAAGCTGCTCCAGCAGGGCTACGGGGTCACGACGATCTTCGTCACCCACGACCGGGACGAGGCCATGGTGATGGGTGATCGGGTCATGGTCCTCAACCGGGGAGTGATCCAGCAGGTCGGGCCACCAATGGAGCTGTATCGCTGGCCGGAGAACCGGTTCGTTGCCGGGTTCATCGGAGCAATGAGCTTCTTGCCGGGGGTCCTCCGAGCCGGCAATCCGGGCTACTGGATCAAGGCGGGCGACCAGGATTTGCGGGCGTGGACGCCAACGCTGGCCGGACATGAGGGCCATGTTGAGCTCGGAATCCGACCCGAGGACGTTGTGCTCGATGAGACCGGGTACGAGGCTGCCGTTGGGCGTAGCGTATTTCTCGGTGACCACGGGCTGGCTGACTGCGAGCTAGGCCCCGAGCACAAGGTACAGATGCGCACCGAAGGCAATCCGCCTCGAACCGGTGGTCGGGTCAAGATACGACTACGCCGCCTCCATGTGTTCGACCCGAGGACCGGTCTGGTCATCGGCCGAATCGAAGACGGCGCAGCTTGATCTACTAGTCGTTGTACTTGGGCTTGTCCCGCTTGATGATCCGCTCAGCCGACTTGCGAGCTTCTCCGACCGTGGCCTTCTGGGTGAGCTGCACGGTCTTTGCCCCCGGGATTGCCTCTTCACCGCCACGCATGTGCTTGGCGATCTGTTCGTTGACCTTGCCCCGGGCCACGGCGCCGGTGTACACGTTGTCGCCCTTGGCGTTCTTGATCTTGTACACGACAGCCTTGTCGTTTGCGAGCTCGGCGACGGTCGTCTTGTTGAGATTGCCGGCTTTCTTCCCAGCCATAGGGGCTCCTTGGTTGTACGCAACGGACCTGTCCAGCATCCGTCGTCGCCCCAAGGTACACGGGTGAGACCACAAAGGCCGGGAATTCCGCCGATCTGGTCGCCCTAGCCGAAGTGCATCTCCACCATCGGGCTGTTGGCGACCAGGTCGGCGATCGAGGTCTGACTGCGGTACCAGTGCGTCTTGTCGGCGGAGAAGACGCGGCGCCGGAAGTCGGCATCTTCGACCACTGTCACCGTTGCGCTGAGGTCGATGGCCCCCGGCAGGTGCAGCGTTAGCTGCGGACTCGCCACAACATTGGCATACCAATCCCGGGGGCCGGGAGTACCGGTGATGATGTACCGGTTATCTATCTGGTACATCCAGATTTCGATACGGCGGGGAAGGCCGCTCGCCCGACCCGTGGTGGTGATTTCGACAGTCTCGATCCGGTCGAGGAGGTCGCGAAGAGATGGATCGAGGGTCAAACCGTGAAGCTCTCGCCCCAGTCGACCGTCACAACCTCGATACCCGCCTGTTCCAGCATGCGCTTGGCGACCGAGTAGATCCAGCGGCGTCCGAGATCATTCAGGTAGAAGTCATGAACCGGCACGACATATTGGGGCGCCAAGTCCCGGGCGAACTGAAGGCTGCGCGTTGTTGAACCCCAGGGAGTCAGCAACCCGAGCGCCAGCACCTGAGCCGAAGTTGTCGGGCCGTAACTGTCCCCGGGATGCGTGAGGACGTTGTCGATGGTCCAAGCACGGTTCGGGGGAGCGTCCCCCATCGGTGTCGTCTCGTGAAGCACATCCTCGATCGAAGTCCCCTTCGGGACACCGGTGTCAACGGCGATGTCGTGCTCGGTCAGGGCGGCCGCCACCGCTTCGTTTGCATGAACGGTGACGTCGGAGCCGCGATCGAGCAGCCACCGGAGGAAATCGGAACTGACGTGGTCGCCGTGCTCGTGGGTGATGAGCACGCGCTGCACATCGCCAATGTCATCGAGATCGATGAGGTCGCTCTGATAGGTGTGGAATCCGGGGTCCAGCAACGTGGTGCCGTCATCGGTCGAGACGAGCAGGCACGAATCGGTGAGGCGTTGGATGGTGCTCATGAATCCGACAATAGCCTCGCTGGGCGATGGATTCGCTACTCGTTGGGCACCAACGTGTTGAGGACTGCGCTCACTACTGAGATCACCACTGCGCCGAGGATGGCTGACCAGAAGTCATCAACCGACAGTGCATCTGTGAGGCCCGCGGTCAGTCCCAGCATGGCTGCGTTGATGACCAGCGTGAACAGACCGAGAGTCAGAATGATGACGGGGAAGGAGAGGAGTTTCAGGACCGGTTTGATGAACACGTTCACCAATCCGAACACCAGCGCCACGAGCAGAATGGTCCAGAAGTCGCCGTCGAGATTGATGCCGGAGATGATCTCGCCCGCCGCCCAGAGCGCAGCTGCATTGATGAGAAGCTTGAGAATGATCCGCATGATCAGCAGCCTACCGGATCGCGGAATATCGAAGACTTGTCCGGCAGTACTCGGGATTCGGCGAGACGGGTGTGCGCCTCCCCCCACCCGGCCGCAAACGTATGTCAGAAGCCCCGGTGGTGGGTGACCGTTGCGGCCGAGGTCGGCGACCTGGCAGAATCGCTCCATGCAGCCACTCCAAATCGTGTCATGGGATGAGTTGGTCGATCGGGAGCCCTATGGCGCACTGGTCGGCAATGTCGATGTAGTAGTCGTTCGCTACGACGACGAGGTTTCGGTGCTCTACGGCCGATGCCTGCACCGGGGCGCCCTGCTGGCCGACGCCCAGATTGTCGGCGACGACCTCGTCTGTGGCGTTCACAACTGGGACTACCGATTCCGAACTGGCGTGTCGGCATACAAGAACGACGAGGTTCTGGAGAAGTTCACCTCGTGGGTCGAAGACGGTGCGGTGTGGGTCGACGCCGATGAGATAGGGGAGTACGAGCGACGCAATCCTCAACCCTGGAATCGCAGCGCCTACCAAGGAGCCTTCCAGGACCCGCACGGGACGCCGGATGAGCCTCACGTCGCGTTGATCCGTCAATTGGCCGACGACGGTCTCGGCACCGTCGGCCACCACGGTCCGCTTGCAGCGATGGGCGTGCCCCGCGGCGATCTGCCCGCGTGGGATGACATCCAGCTTCTGACCGCCCAGCTGGCTCGGCCCCCGCTGCTCGATGATGACGAGGTCGCAACCGATCTGGTCGTCGGTCCGAAAGCGCAGCGTCCACTCCATCTCGAGATCCCGATCATTGTCTCCGACATGTCGTTCGGGGCGCTGTCGTACGAAGCCAAGGTGGCGCTCGCCAAAGGGGCCGAATCGGCCGGGACGGGGATCTGCTCCGGCGAAGGAGGCATGCTCGCCGATGAGCAGCAGGCGAACTCGCGTTACTTCTACGAGCTGGCGTCGGCCCGGTTCGGTTTCGACTGGGACAAGCTCGCCAAGGTCCAGGCCTTTCACTTCAAGGGGGGCCAGGGTGCCAAGACGGGAACAGGTGGCCATCTCCCTGGTTCCAAGGTGACCGGGCTCATTGCCGAGACAAGGGGGCTCGAAGAAGGGCAGGATGCGATCTCGCCTGCCCGTTTCCCGGAGTGGACAACACCGGGGGAGGTCGCACAGTTCGCCGCGGAGGTGCGGGAGCGGACCGGCGGCATCCCCATCGGCTACAAGCTCTCCGCTCAGCACATCGAGCAGGACCTAGATGCTGCATTCGAGGTCGGGGTTGACTACGTGATCCTGGACGGCCGCGGCGGCGGCACAGGTGCAGCGCCGACCCTCTTCCGGGACAACATCTCGGTGCCGACGATTCCGGCCCTCGCCCGCGCTCGGCGTCACCTCGATGCGTCGGGGAGGTCCGGCGACGTGACTCTCTTCATCACCGGTGGTCTTCGCACCCCCGCAGACTTCGCCAAGGCACTCGCCCTGGGTGCGGACGGGATTGCCGTCTCGAACAGTGCGATCCAAGCGATCGGCTGCCTGGGCATGCGTGCTTGTAACACGAACAACTGCCCGGTCGGCATCGCGACTCAGAAGGACCATCTCCGGCAACGGCTGGTGATCGAGGATGCGGCGGCACGGTTGGACCGTTTTCTGCGAGCTTCCGTCCATCTGGTGCAGGTACTCGCCCGGGCGATGGGTCACCGGTCGCTTGGAGATCTCAGCATCGACGATTTGACCACCTTCCAGCGTCCGATGGCGGACCTCACCGGCATCGCATACGGCGGAGTGACTTAGGCGCCCGGTATGAGCCCTCGCCTTGTGGCGTAGGCTGGTCCGATGCTCGTTCGGATCTGGGGTGCCATCGTCCTCGCCTCCGTCGCTTGGGGAACCAACGGCGTCGCTACGCGTGCCGCGCTCGGCGACGGCGTGCCCCCGGTTGCGATGGTTGCGATTCGTGCAGTCCTGGCGACCGTGGTGCTCTACCTGCTGCTACGGATGAGGGGTAGGCCTGCTCCGGCAACCACAGCCGAGTGGTCGACCGGTCTGGTGCAGGGCATCTTCCAACTATCGGTGCCATTCATTCTCTTCAACCTGGCGTATGACAACGCCTCCGCTGGTTTCGTCGGCCTGTTCGCTGCCCTCATCCCACTCGGAACAGCGATCGTCGCACACTTCATGCTTCCCGATGAGCCCCTGCACCTCGGCAAGGCTCTGGGCCTCTCCCTGGCATTCGCCGGAGTTGCCTTTCTGTTGCTCAGCGGCGACAGCGGGCTGGCAGACGGGGGACGTCCTCTGGTGGCGGCCGCTCTATCGCTCGGAGCCGTGACCTCGATCTCGTATGCAGGGGTCTATGCAAAGCGGAATGCCGACTCGTTTGATGCAATGGAGTTGGCGTTCATGCAGTTCGCCATCGGCATTGTCCTGATCGGTTCGACGATGCTCATCTTCGAGGGCATGCCCGGGGCGATATCGAGTTGGG
>CAJIBB010000536.1_pt1 | contig 18831 bp, 16 predicted proteins | sample 9199201 | NCBI WGS metagenome assembly CAJIBB01 (sample SAMEA7708290, study PRJEB35096) | sediment metagenome | biome: marine neritic benthic zone biome [ENVO:01000025]; feature: sediment [ENVO:00002007]; material: shallow marine sediment [ENVO:03000034] sea grass bed [ENVO_01000059] ... | reverse complement strand
TGAAGTCAAAGAGTTTCGTCCCTGGAGTCTTCCTCCACGTCAGCGTTGCCATCACGATGGATCTGCTTGTGCTGTGGCGGGTGGGTGCTCTAGGGAATGTGTTCTGACCTCCGACGCATTATCAGGTTTCATCAACCTTTGACAGAAGGGCACATCAGCGTTTGATCCGACTGGGCTCTACTGGAGGCAGTCAACGAAAGGACCAACGATGTTGCTTGCGCTAGCTCACCTGGGCGGACGAGGTGGATTCTTCTTCCTAGGCCCGGTGTTCTTCTTAGTCATCTTCGGCCTTCTCCTGTTCTGGGTGCTCCGCCGTGCCAAACGCGATGGCGGCTGGATGGCAACACCTACGCCAGGTCTCGGGCTGCTCGAAGAAAGGTATGCCCGCGGCGAGATCGATCGAGGCGAGTTCCTCGCCAAGCGAGCCGATCTGGATCCGAGTCGTCGCGACAAGAAGAAGCAATAGCGATCGGCGGTCACCCTTTGCGGCATAGCGCCGCGAAGGGTGGCGTGCCATCATCGATCTCCAATGACTAGCAGATGTGTCCTCGTTGTCGATGACGAGCAGAAGATCCGGTCTCTCGTCGCCTCGTACCTGCGGGCCGAGGGGTTTGAGGTGATCGAGGCGGACGACGGCAGCGCAGCCGTGGCCGCCGTTGGCTCGCGCCGGCCGGATCTGGTGATCATGGATATACGCATGCCAGGCATGGACGGGCTCGAAGCGCTTGCAGAGATCCGGAGGATCTCCGAGGTCTACGTGATTCTGCTGACGGCTCGCGCCGAGGAGAACGACCGGATCATTGGATTGTCAGTTGGTGCAGACGACTACGTGGTCAAACCGTTCTCACCGCGCGAACTCGTGGCGCGCGTAAAGGCCGTGCTGCGGCGAGGGCGCAGAGCCTCGGGCGATGAGACCGATCGGCTGGACTTCGATTCGATCACAGTGGATGTCGCACGGCGCGAGGTGACCAGGGATGGCCGCCAGGTCGACCTCACCGCGCTCCAGTTCGATCTACTCGCAACTCTTGCCGAGTCCCCCGGCCGGGTATTCACCCGCAGACAGCTCATTGAGCGCGTCTGGGGCTGGGACTTCTTTGGTGACGAGCGGATCGTGGATGCTCACATCCGCAACCTCCGCGGTGCTCTCGAGGATGATCCGGCGAACCCTGAGGTCGTGGGAACCGTCCGCGGCGCCGGCTACAAACTGGTAGCGGTGCCGAGATGACATCAGATCCTCCCCCGGTTCGTCGGGACAGCCTCCGCACCCGTCTCCTGCGGTCGCACGTCGGAGTGATGGTGCTTGGCGTTGTGGTCTTCGTGGTGGTCGCCGCCGTTGTCGGGGTCATCGTCTCCGAGGCGGGGCCACGAGGCGGACGATCGGCCGGGGGCCGCGCCTTCTTGGCCATCATCGTTGCGGGCGGAGTAGCAGTCGGCGTGTCGGCGACCGTCATGGCCCGGGTCGCGGCGCGGCGGATAACCGCTCCTATTGAAGCGGTCGCAGCGGCAACGCAGCGTATGGCGAAGGGCAACTACGCGGTGCGAGTCCCGCTGAGCGACACAGCCGAACTGGCCGCCCTAGCGAACGACGTGAACGTGCTCGCTGCCGAACTAGATGCAATGGAGGAGCGGCGGTTGCGCCTGATCGGGGATGTTGCGCACGAGCTGAGAACACCGTTGCAGACCATCGAAGGCTCGATGGAGGCATTGCTGGATGGTGTCATCGAGCCAACGCCCGAGGTGTTTGCGGCGATCTCTGACGAAGCCGCCAGGTTGCGTCGTGTCGCCGCAGATCTGTCTTCCCTGTCTCGTGCGCAGGATGGCGATACGAGGCTGCGTATCGAGCAGATGGACTTGGCGAATGCAGTTCACGACGTTGCTGGTTTGCTCGAGCACCAGTTCGCCGCCGCCGGGGTCGCACTCGACGTCATTGGGCACGGTCCGATCCTCATCCGCGCTGATCAAGACCGCATCGCACAGATCCTGATGAACATCGTCGGCAATGCCCTTGCGTACACGCTCGAGGGGGGTCAGGTGTCGATCCGGGTAGGTGTCGAAGACGGGCAGGCGGCGGTCACGGTCACAGACGATGGCATAGGTATTGCTGCTGAGGATGTCGAACGCATTTTCGAGCGGTTCTACCGCGCCGACGAACGGACGGGCCCTGGGACGGGAGTTGGGCTGACCATTGCCCGGGCGCTGGCGCGAGCGCACTCGGGTGACGTCACCGCCGCATCGGAGGGCCGCGGCAAGGGCGCGACCTTCAAGTTCGTGATTCCGGTTGGTGGCGCCGGTTCGCCATCGAGCCGGTAACCGACGTGCCGTGCGCTGGGTAGGGTCATTTTCCTGAAAGGAGCCGACATCAGCGGACCAATCGACGACAACTCAAGATCGATCGCCAATCTCGCATCGCTGCAGATCGATGTGCGCGAGGGCCGTGCGGCCGAAGTCGGAGGCATGGGAATCATGCGGGTACTGCCTACCAAGGGGCGCCGGCTGATTGGACCGTGGTGCTTCGTTGACCTCATGAGTCCGGAGGGCATTGCCAACCCCGATCCGATGGAGGTGGGCCCCCACCCTCATATCGGGTTGTCCACAGTGACATGGCTGTTCGAGGGCGAGGCCCTGCACACTGACTCGCTCGGATCGGAACAGGTGATTCGGCCCGGCGAGTTGAATCTGATGACCGCCGGCAACGGAATCGCACACGCTGAGTTGGAGGTGCGGCCGGGCTCGCGGGGCGCTGAGGCCGGCTTCGTCAAGGGAGCCCAGATGTGGCTGGCGCAGCCCGAGGAAACCCGCCACGGTGCTTCCTCGTTCCATCATCACAAGGACTTGCCGGTCGTCGAGGTGGCCGGCGGTGAGGTGCAGGTACTCGCCGGCTCGGTCGCCGGAGTTGCCTCGCCTGTTGCGTCGGATTGGCCCGTCGTTGGTGCTGAACTGCGCTTGCGGAGAGGTGCGCTTTCGGTCGATCTGGACGAGCGGTTCGAGCACGGTGTCGTCCCGATCGATCGCAGAATCGTCATCGACAACGTCGTCGTCGAGCCGGGTTCGATAGCAATAATCCCCACCGGTTTCGAGCAGCTCCGTCTTGAAGCAGAAGCGCAGGCGGGCCGCGTGATGGTGATCGGTGGAGAGCCGTTCCCGGACACCGTCCAGATGTGGTGGAACTTCGTCGCTCGAACCCGCGAAGAACTCACTCAGGCGTGGCGAGATTGGCAGGCGCACGACGACGACCGTTTTGCACCGGTCCAATCCAAGCTCGACCGAATCGAGGCCCCTCGTCCGTTCTGGGTGAAGGACTGACGCAAAACTGCAGACGGATCGGTCTGCGGCGGTGGTCGGGTCTGTCCTGCCAGGCGCGGCTTGGTGGTCGAGCAGCAGTTTGGACCACCATCGGCGGAGCCGATGAGCCACAAAACTGCAGACGGATCGGCAAAGCCGATCCGCGTGCCCCAGGGAGGATTCGAACCTCCGCTCCCGGCTCCGGAGGCCGGTGCTCTATCCCCTGAGCTACTGGGGCGCGGGTGCGAGTGTACCAAGGAGTGGCGGGGGTTGAACATGGGCCTATCCTTGCGCCGCATCAATCTGAGGGACCGCATGTCGCTGACCGCCACACTTTCCGAGATCTTCGGGGATGCTTTTGAGTCGCAAGGGCTCGACCGTTCCTTTGGCCAGGTGGTCGTGTCCGCGCGCCCGGACCTGGCCCAGTTCCAATGCAACGGGGCGATGCCTGCCTCCAAGCAGGCCCGGAAGAACCCGCGAGAGGTGGCTCAAGGCGTACTCGATGCGATCGCTGACCACACACCGTTTGCCGAGCTGGATCTCGCCGGACCAGGGTTCATCAACATCACCCTGACAGACGATTACCTGGCCGGCTATATCGACGGGCTCGACGAGAGCTTCGGTCTCGCCTCGGCATCGGCCAAGAGGATCATCGTCGACTACGGCGGCCCCAACGTGGCCAAGGAACTGCATGTTGGGCACCTGCGGCCGGCGATCATCGGTGAGAGCGTCAAGCGGGTGCTCCGGTTCATGGGTCACGATGTAACGGGTGACGTGCATCTCGGTGACTGGGGCATGCCCTACGGACAGTTGATTGCCGAGCTGAGCGATCGGTTCCCTGATCTTCCCTATTTCGATCCAGCGAAGACCGATGGGTACCCGGAGTCTCCACCCGTTGCCATTGAGGACCTTCAGGTGATGTATCCCGAGGCCGCCGCCCGTGCCAAAGGCGACGAGGAGTTTGCCGCCCGGGCGCGGGCAGCAGTCGTCGAGCTGCAGACTGGACGCCCGGGATATCGGGCGCTCTGGCAGCACATGCGTGATGTCTCGATTGCAGCCATGAGCAAGGTATACGACCGCCTCAACGTGCATTTCGACCTCTGGTACGGCGAGAGCACGATCAATCACCGGCTGGCTCCGATGGTCAAGCGCCTCCAAGAGGACGGATACGCCTACGAGAGCGATGGTGCGCTGATCATCGAGGTGATGACCGACGAAGACACCAAGGAAGTCCCACCCTTCCTGCTCCTCAAGTCCGATGGAGCGTCCCTCTACACGACGTGGGATCTCGCCACGATCGAGGATCGGGTCGAGGACATGGGGGCGGAAGAGATCCTCTACTTCGTCGATGTGAGGCAGGGCCTCCATTTCGAGCAGGTCTATCGCGCCGCCTATAGGACCGGCATAGCTCCGCCCGACGTTGTGCTCGAGCATCCGGGGAACGGGACGGTCAACGGACCCGATGGCAAGCCGTTCAAGACGCGGGACGGCGGGCTGCTGACCCTACGCGAGTTGATCGACATGGTCGTCAGCCGGGCGGCGGAGCGAATTGAGGAGAACGATCTCGCTACGGAATTCGGCCCTGCCGAGAAGGCGGACATTGCCGAGATGATTGGCGTTGCTGCCCTCAAGTACGGGGATCTGCAGAACCATCGATCCTCCAACTACACCTTCGACGTGGAGCGGTTTACCTCATTCGACGGCAAGACCGGCCCCTACCTGCTCTACGGCGCAGTTCGGATGAAGTCGATCTTGCGGGAGACGAGAAGTCGCGGCCTCGAGGCCGGCACGATCCTGCCCGCCGACCGTGACCAGGAGCGAAATCTGATGCTGCAGCTCGCTCGGTTCCCCGAGGTCATCAGCCGCACCGCAGAGCATCGGGCGCCCAACCACATCGCTGAGTACGTCTACGAGCTCGTGGCCGAATTCAGCCGCTTCTATGAGGCGTGCCACATCCTGAACGAGGCCGACACCGCCAGGCAGTCGTCGTGGATAGCGCTCGTCGAGACCTCTCTGGCGGAGCTGACGACCCTGCTCGACTTGCTCGGGATCGATGTCCCGGAGCGAATGTGAGTCTCGGGCCCATCCCCGAGTACCTCCTGCCCGACACTGCAGCCAGCACGGCGGGGAGGCTTTCGATCGGTGGCGTCGACGTCATCGACCTAGCCGAGGAGTACGGCACTCCGCTATTCGTGTACGACGAAGAGCACCTGCGGGCGCGGTGCCGTGAAGCCGTCGCTGCCTTCGGTGACGGCGTTGCCTATGCAACCAAGGCCTTCCTGTCCCAGGCGATGGCGCGGCTCGCCTGGGAGGAGGGTATGCATCTCGACGTTGCCACCGGCGGGGAGCTGCACGTCGCCTTGACCGCCGGTGTGCCGGCGGATCGCCTGGTGATGCACGGAAACAACAAGTCCGTCACCGAGCTGGAGATGGCACTCACTGCTGGGGTCAGCCGGATCGTTCTGGATTCCTTTGATGAGATCGCCCGAGTCGAGCAGCTGGTGGCTCGTGGCCTCGGTCGACCCCGGGTGCTGGTCCGACTCAACCCCGGGATCGATGTTCACACCCATGAGTACTTGCAGACCGGCATCGCAGACTCCAAGTTCGGCTTCGGTGTTTCCAGCGGAGACGCTCACCGGGCAATCGAGATTGCGACGGGTTCCGATGCGATGGACCTGGTCGGTGTGCACGCGCATATCGGCAGTCAGATCTTTGTTGCCGATTCGTTCAGCAAGGCAATAGGGGCGCTGGCGCCTTTCCTCAAAGCGCACGACCTCGAAGAGGTCTCGATCGGAGGCGGTCTTGGCGTTGCCTACGTGACCGGCGAATCCGCACCGACGATGACCGAATGGTCGGGGTCGGTCAAGGATGCATGCGCCCAGCACGGCATCACCGCTCGGGTTACCGCTGAGCCGGGCCGCTCAATCGTTGCCCGTTCGGCCGTCACCCTGTACACGGTCGGCACGATCAAGGAGATCGACTCCATCCGAACGTACGTCGCTGTTGATGGCGGCATGAGCGACAACCCCCGGCCTGTTCTCTACGGAAGCGGGTATGAGGCGTTCCTCCCGCGCGCCGTTGGCGCCGAGCGGGACAAGATGGTGCGGATCGTCGGCAAGCACTGCGAGTCGGGTGACGTGATCGTCAGCGACGCTGCCGTCCCTGCGGACACGGCGGTCGGCGACATACTCTGCACACCGGTTACCGGCGCCTACGGGCACTCGATGGGCTCGAACTACAACATGGTGCTGCGGCCGGCAGTCGTCTTCGCCCGCGGCGGCGAGGCGCGCCTGGTGGTCAGGCGGGAGAACTACTCCGACCTCACCAGCAGGGACGTTCTCGATTGAGTGTGCTGTAGCACGGCCAGCCAGATCCCGAACATGAGGATGCCGATCCCGCGGTCGTAGTGGATGGCATCGAACATGACGAATCCCAGGATCGCCATGGCCAACGCGCCGCCGGCCGGGCCGGCGCGACTCGCCGCAGCCACCGCCCAGCCGACCAGGAACGAAAGAACCAGGGCAGCCGGAATGCCGTTTTCCGCGGCGAACGCAAGGGGGACGTTGTGCACGATGTACGGGTATTGCTCGTCGAGTCCGTAGTCGGCTTCCAACACGGTGAGATAGCGGCCGGGGCCGACTCCTAGCAGCGGGTGGTCGGCTGTCATCTCCAACGCTTGCCTGGCGAGAGTGATGCGTCCCAAGCTGGCATCGTCGAGTCCGCCGGATGTCGAGTGCTCTCCGCGCTGTGCCCAGGCGGATGAAGTGAGCAGAGCTGCAATGGCGAACCCGATGAGCAGCGCCCCACCCGTGCGCATCAGATGGCGGTCGCGCCGGCGCATGCCGACGACGAGGAACGGGGTCATCAAGACGAGACCCAGCAGGGCGGCGCGAGAGTGAGTTAGGCCCACTGTGGTTCCGGCAAGGGCGGCCCCGACTACCCAGATCATGTCGAGGGTGCGGCCGGACGGACGAACCGCGACGGCTATCCCGGCGGCGAGCAAGCCCAGAGCGGGCGGCTCGTACACGTGGCTCATCGTTCCCTGCGCTCGCAGCAGGCCGTCTATGACTTCGAGTTCGGCCTGTGGTGCGAACCACGTCAAGCCGATCGCTCGGTCGGTGATGGTCTGTGCGATGACGAGAATCGCCTGAAACGATGACGTGAGCAGTAGGGGAAGGGCAATCCTGCGGGCGATCTCATCCTCAGTCCACGCGGCCGCAGCGAGGACGACCCCGGCGCCGCACAGAGCGCTGATGGTGAGCAGCAGCCCATCGTTGCTCCCGGATGCGAGCAGCGTCACGAACATGATCGGAGCGAGCAACCAGGCAGCGATCTGCGCCGGGTTCCGCTCGAATGAGAAGCGTCGCGCAACTGCGATCGTCGCGATGATCAGCAGCAGGTAGGGGAGGAATGAGAACTCCTCCGACAGGTTGATTGCGATCACGCGACATGTCGCCGGCAGCAGCAGTATCGCCGCTGGAATTACCAGTGGCGGGAGGCGGTCGAAGAGATCCGTGGAACCGGCCGACGTTGTGTGTTGATCTGCCTTGACAGCGGCCATGTTGCCGTATCGGTTGCTGCGTAATCGACTGTAGTGAAAGGGCCGGCTGCGACGAGCGTGCATCCTGCGGCCAAAGGGCTATCGTCGCCTCCTATGAATACGATCGGCATAGGCCTTCTCGGAGCTGGCACGGTCGGTGGGACCCTTATCCACCGCCTTGTCACCGAACATGCAGCCATCGCTGCCAAGACCGGACTCGACCTGCAGATTCGCCGCGTGGCAGTTCGCGATCCCTCTAAGCCGCGGCCATTCGACATCCCTGCCGGGATGTTCACCACGAACGCGCAGTCGATGATTGATGACCCGGAGGTCGATCTGGTTGTCGAGGTCATGGGTGGGCAAGACCCTGCGGGCGACCTGGTGCTCAGTGCGCTCGAGTCGGGCAAGCCGGTCGTCACGGCCAACAAAGAGCTGATAGCGGCTCGTGGCGATGAGCTCATCGCTGCTGCGGAGAAGTCAGGTGTTGCCCTGCTGTTCGAGGCAGCGGTCGGCGGCGGGATTCCCATCATTCGCCCACTTTCCGAGACCCTGGCGGGGGAGCGCGTTACCCGGGTCATGGGCATCGTCAACGGCACCACCAATTACATCCTGACCCGCATGTCTGAGGAGGGGACAGCGTACGGAGATGCCCTCTCCCAGGCGCAGGATCTCGGTTATGCCGAGCCGGATCCCACCGCAGATGTCGAGGGGGCCGATGCGGCGGCCAAAGCGGCGATTCTGGCCTCGCTCGCCTTTGGTACCTGGGTCGGGCTCGATCGTGTTCCGCATTCTGGGATTAGCTCGATCACCGCCGCCGATATCCGCTATGCCCGTGACCTTGGCTACACCATCAAGTTGCTGGCCATTGCCGAGGACACCACTGACGGGGTGTCCACGAGGGTTCACCCGGTGCTGCTGCCCCACGAGCATCCGCTGTCCTCGATCCGTGGTGCGACGAACGCGATCTTCATCGAAGGTCCGGCTATCGACACGCTGCTCTTCGCCGGTCCGGGAGCCGGTGGCGACCCCACCGCTACAGCTGTGCTCGGCGACGTAATCGACGCGGCTCGGGAGATTCTTGCCGGCGCTCAAGTAGCGCCGCGAATCAGGTTCGCACCGTCGTCCCTCGCCGACTTCGGTGCCGTTCCGACGAAGTGGTACATACGGCTGGAGGTCGCAGACCTGCCCGGTGTACTTGCCCAGATCGCCGCAGCATTCGGAGAGGCCAACGTCAGTATCAAGTCGGTGTGGCAGGAGGGAACCGATGACGAAGCAACGCTCCTAATCGTCACCCACCGGGCCCCCGAAGCGGACCAGCAGAACGCGCTGACCGCAGTGAAAGCGCTCGACTGTGTCAATGCGGTTGCCGCAGCGATCCGGGTGGAAAGCGAAGAGCTGTGAGTTGGCCCGGGGTCATCGGGCAATACCGCGACCGCCTGTCCGTGACCGAAGCTACCCCCGTCGTCACGCTGCTCGAAGGCGACACGCCACTGATTCCGGCTCCCCGGATATCAGCGATCGTCGACCGTGAGGTCTTCCTGAAATACGACGGAGCCAACCCGACCGGTTCGTTCAAAGATCGCGGGATGACGATGGCCGTCTCCAAGGCGCTCGAGTCCGGAGCGAAGGCCGTTGCGTGCGCCTCTACCGGCAACACCTCGGCTTCTGCGGCGGCATATGCGGCGCGAGCAGGGATGCGTGCGATTGTGATCCTGCCGGCCGGCAAGATCGCCCGCGGCAAGCTCGCTCAGGCCGTGAGCCACGGCGCTGAGATCGTTGCAATCGACGGCAACTTCGACGATGCGCTTTCGCTCGTTCTAGAACTGACCTCTACCCACGATGTCGCCCTCGTGAACTCCATCAACCCCTTCCGCATCGAGGGTCAGCAGTCGGCGGCTTGGGAGGTCGTCGAGACCCTCGGCGATGCGCCGACGGTGCACGCCCTACCCGTCGGCAACGCAGGCAACATCACGGCCTACTGGGCCGGCTACAAGGCAGTCGAGAAGACGCCGCACATGTGGGGATTCCAGGCGGCCGGTGCTGCGCCGCTGGTGACCGGTGAGATGTTCGACAAGCCCGAGACCATCGCCACCGCAATCCGAATCGGCAACCCGGCCTCTTGGGACGGTGCGATCGCGGCCAGGGATGAGTCCGGCGGGCGAATCCAGGCGGTCACCGACGAGGAGATCCTCGACGCCTATCGGCTCCTTGCATCGCAAGAGGGGGTGTTCTGCGAGCCGGCGTCGGCTGCCTCTGTGGCAGGTGTCCTGAAGTACCGCGACGACCTTCCGGAAGGGGCCGTTGTCTGCACTCTGACGGGGCATGGACTCAAGGATCCAGACACCGCGGCCGAAGGATTCAGTGACCTGAGAGCGGTGCGGCCCAACCTGGACTCCGTACTCGAACAACTGGGTTGGTAACACTCACCGCTTGCGAAGCGGTGAGGCCGCGGTAAACTAGCTCTCGGATCGATATCCGCTTCCACCTCTCTCCCGTGTGCGGCTTGCTGCGCCGAAAGCGTGTTCTGATTCTCTTGAGGGGACAACGCCCGATCGGGATGGAGATACCACAGGCACGATCATGCCCGAACCTCGTTGAAGGGAACAACACCCCATGGCGACTACCCGAGCCAGACTCCAAGAGCTGGGCCTCGATGACCTACGCGAAATGGCCGGATCCATTGACGTGGAGCACGACGGTCTGCAGAAGACCAAGCTGATCACAGCGATCATCGGCTCCGACAAGTTCAATGAAAAGATGCTCCCCGAGCCCAAGCCCGAAGAGGCAGTGGCAGCGGTGAAGACCGAGACAGCCGAGGACGGCGACAAGAAGACCGGAGACGGCGATACGAAGAAGTCCGAGGCCGGCGAGGCAAGCAAGAATGGCGACGGTGGCGGTCAGGGCCAGCGTGACGGCGGTGGCGGAAACCGCAACCGCCGGCGCCGGAACAAGCGTCGCCAGCCGGAGCCGATCGACGAGTCGGAGCTCGAGGTTCGCACCGGCATTCTCGACATCCTCCCCGAGGGGTACGGCTTCCTCAGGTGTGGCGGCTATCTGCCCAGCGACCAGGACGTCTATGTCCCCGCCAACCAGATCCGCAAGAACAAGCTGCGCAAGGGTGACATTTGCGAGGGGCCGATCCGTCCCGCCCGCGCCCAGGAGAAGTTCCCAGCTCTGGTGCGACCGATCAAGGTCAACGAGATGGAGCCGGATCAGGCCCAGGAGCGGCCGAAATTCGCCAGTCTGACTCCGCTCTTCCCAGATGTTCGTCTTCGTCTCGAGGTCGAGGGCGATCACAAGAACATCTTGGCCAGGATCGTCGACATCATCGCACCGATCGGCAAGGGTCAGCGTGGGCTCATCGTCTCCCCGCCCAAGGCCGGGAAAACAACGGTTCTGAAGGAGCTGGCCAACTCCATCGCGGTCAACAACCCCGAGTGTCACCTCATGGTCGTGCTCGTTGACGAGCGGCCGGAGGAAGTCACCGACATGCAGCGCTCCGTGCGCGGCGAAGTCATCTTCTCAACGTTTGACCGTCCTGCTGAAGAGCACACCCAGGTTTCTGAGCTAGCGATCGAACGGGCCAAGCGGCTCGTAGAGATGGGAAAGGATGTCGTGGTCCTGCTCGACTCCATCACCCGTCTCGCTCGTGCCCACAACCTGGCGACCCCTGCATCCGGGCGAATTCTGTCTGGTGGTGTCGACTCAACTGCTCTCTACCCACCGAAGCGCTTCTTCGGTGCAGCCCGAAACATCGAAGAAGGCGGCAGCCTCACCATCCTTGGTACGGCGCTCGTCGAAACCGGATCCCGCATGGACGAGGTCATTTTCGAAGAGTTCAAGGGCACCGGCAACATGGAGCTGCGACTCGATCGCAAGCTCGCCGACAAGCGGATCTACCCGGCCATCGACATCGAGTCGTCGGGCACTCGTCGCGAAGAACTGCTGTTCCATCCCGACGAGCTCACCGAGGTCTGGAAGCTACGCCGGGTGCTTATGGCGCTCGAGTCGGGAGCTGCGCTGGAGTTGCTCATCGATCGCCTCAAGAACACCAAGTCGAACGCCGCTTTCCTTGTCGAAGTAGCCAAGAGCGGTCAGTAGTAGAGTCCCTTGCTGCAAAGAACCAGGAGCTAGAGCAGTGAAACCTGAACTTCATCCCAACTACCGGCCGGTCGTGTATCAGGACACGTCGTCCGACTTCGCGTTCCTGACGCGCTCGACCATCGAGACGAGCGAGACCATCGAGTGGACTGACGGCGAAACCTATCCGCTGGCCAAGCTCGAGATCTCTAGTGCAAGCCATCCGTTCTACACCGGCAAGCAGATCCTCGTCGACTCCGGTGGTCGCGTGGAGCGGTTCCGCCGCCGCTATGCCAAGGCCGGCGTCGATACCGAAGCCAAGGCCAAGGACGCGGCTGACAGCGACAAGTAGACACCTAGTTGTCTCGCCCACCCGGAGCCAGTGTCGGCGGCCAAGCCGTCATGGAAGGTGTGATGATGCGCGCCCCGACCCAGTGGGCCGTAGCCTGCCGCCGTCCCGACGGCAGCATCATCACCCAGCGCAACGACCTCCCCAACCTCAGCGGCACATCACGATGGCGCAAGGTGCCGTTCGTTCGTGGTGTTCTGGTCCTGGTTGAGTCGCTCTCCCTCGGCTTCAAGGCACTCTCCTGGTCCGCCGTACAGTCGGGGGCTGAGGAAGAGGACGAACTCACCAAAGGGCAAGTCTTCTGGACGATGGTTCTTGCGATCATCGTGGCCCTGGCGCTATTCATCCTGTTGCCTGCCTTTGCTGCCAACTATCTGAAAACATTCATCTCGGATAGCTCGATCGGCTTTGTCGTACTCGATGGTGTGCTCCGGCTTGCCCTGATCGTGCTCTATATCTGGGCCATTTCGCGGTCGAAAGAGATCGCCCGTGTCTTCCAATATCACGGTGCGGAACACAAGACGATCCACGCCTATGAGAACGGTGATCCGCTAACCGTCGAAGCGATCCAGGTCTACAGCCCGAGGCATCCCCGGTGCGGCACGTCGTTCATCCTCATCGTCGGCATGGTCGCTTTCTTCGTGTTCCTGACCCTTGCTCCGTTGGCGTTCGTCTGGCAGGTACTCGCTCGGATCGTGCTGATTCCGCTAATCGCCGGACTGTCGTACGAGGTGCTCAAGCTGGGCGCCAATGCGCGTTGGATGTCGTGGGCAAACCAGCCGGGCATCTGGCTGCAACGGATCACGACCAAAGAGCCATCCGATGACATGGTCGAGGTGGCTGTCGCCAGCCTGATTGCCGCTCTTTCCGAGGAGGAAGCGGAGGCTGTCGCTGCTCGCGGGCCGATCGTTCCAGCTGCACTGACCGCCGAGCGTGAAGAGCCGACCGATGGATAAGGCCCTGCGGACCAAGCTCGAAGAACTCGAGGGGACCTTTACTGCCACGCTCGAAGAGATGGCCGATCCGGAGGTACTCGGCAATCAGGATCGCTATCGCGAGGTCTCAATCCGACATGCCGACCTCAAACCGGTGATCGACGCCTTCCGTGAATACCGCAGCGCCAGTCAGGAGATGGAGGAAGCCGCCGAAATGGCCGCGGCCGAGACCGACTCGGAGATGAAGGAATACCTCGACGGCGTGGCCAACGAACAGCGTTCCCGGCTCGAACCTCTCGAGAGGGAGCTACGGGTGATGTTGGTTCCCAAGGATCCCAACGACGACAAGGACGTCATCGTTGAAATCAGAGCCGCAGCCGGTGGCGAAGAGGCGGCGCTCTGGGGAGCCGATCTGTACCGCATGTACGAGCGCTTTGCGGAACGTCACGGATGGCGGACCGAATCCATCAACACATCCGTAACCGGTGGAGGGGGGCTCAAAGATGCCACGTTCTCGGTCAAGGGTCGGGGCGCCTACTCGCGTCTCAAGTACGAGGCCGGGCCGCACCGGGTGCAGCGGGTACCCAAGACCGAATCGCAAGGCAGGGTCCATACCTCGATCGCCACCGTCGCTGTGCTCCCGGAAGCCGAGGAAGTCGAAATCGCCATCCACGAGAACGACCTGCAGATCGATACGTTCAGGTCGACGGGGCCCGGAGGGCAGTCGGTCAACACCACGGACTCTGCGGTGCGCATCACCCACATTCCCACGGGTGTTGTAGTGACTTGTCAGGACGAGAAGTCACAGTTACAGAACAAGCTGAAGGCGATGCGCGTGCTGCGTGCCCGGCTCTATCAAGCGCAGCTCGCCGAACAGCAGGGGGAGCAAGCCTCGGCGCGCAGGTCGCAAGTGGGCACAGGCGAGCGGTCCGAGAAGATCCGAACCTACAACTTCAAGGAGAATCGGGTCACGGATCACCGCGTGAGTCTGACCCTGCATTCTCTGCCCGAGATCCTCGACGGCGATCTCGACAACTTCCACACCGCACTGATTGCCCAGGATGCCGCCGAGTCGCTGACGACTACCTCTGACTGAGATCACGCGATCCGTGGCTCGGCATCGGTGATGACAGGCTCAACGCTCTCCAGATGAGGAAGAGCTGCCGATGAAGTCTCTACCGAGGCCGGTATCCGGATCCAGAAGCAGGCTCCACCCAGCCGTCGCGACCTTCGATATCCGACAGCACCACCATGGGCTCTTGCAATCTCGCTGGTTACCGCCAAACCGATCCCAGAGCCCGGTGCGACGGAGTTGAGACGGTGCGGGCCTCGCTCGAACTTGTCCCAAATCCGCAGTTCGTGTCTCCGCGGTACGCCGGGTCCATCATCATGGACTTCGAGAATGAGGTCGCCGCCGTCCACTGCCGCGACTACTTCGATCTTTCCACCCCCATAGCGAGCGGCATTGTTGAGCAAGCAGACGAGTGCTTGCTCGATCCGGTCCTCGTCGACGTGTGCAACTACGCCACTCGCCGCGACAACCTGTGTGTTGGCGATATCGACCGAAGCGGCATCCACCGCACACCAGGAGACTTCGTCAACCGCAACGGGTCGCACCTCGAGCGTGATCGCCTGCTGCCCATCGGAGGCGAGCATCACCAGGTCGGAGACGATGCGGGCGAGGTAGGCCCCTTGGCTGTTCGCAATCGACACCATCTCTCGCTGCTCCGCGGGTCCGTCGAAGACATCTGCTTCAAGGAGTTCGAGGTAGCCGACCATCGTGGTGAGCGGCGTTCGCAACTCATGGGATATCGAGGTGGCAAGTGCGGTTCGCTGCTGGTCGAGAGACAGCCGCGCCTCTCGGATGGTCACTCCCTGCCTTCCTATGACCAGGGTGCCGATGACTGCGATGGCGTAGGTGAGTATCGGTTCTTCGCTCGCAACGGCAGCTACGGCGACTGCGGCAACGAGGCCGTAGGGCAGGAGAACAACCCAAGTGAGTGTTCCAGTACGTTCGGCATACTCCTTCGGCTCCGGAACCCGTGCCACCTCGAACGAACTGGCGGCGAGTAGCGCAGTGGCGAGGATGTGGAGCGGGTAGATCGGCTCAGCCTCGGCAAAGGTACGCCCCAGTCCAGAAGTGAGGAATCGGTAGTCCGCGACCATCTCGACAGCGAGAGCTGCGCCGACGAACAGCAATCGCCGATCGAACCGGAAGGTGGAGCGCCTCATCAGGACGACCAACAGCGCAAAGATGATCACGACGTCGAGGACGATGTAGGTCGAACCGACAATCTTCTGCCACATGGGGGCTTCGGCCAGCTGCTCGGGTAGGTGCGCCAACGCAAAGACCCACAGCAGTGTGCCGGCAGCTACTGCGCCGATGACCCCATCCATCAAGAGTCGCCACCGTTGCCATCTGCTGCCTGCGGTATGCGGAAGCTGGCTGAGGCCGACCATGGCGGTCGCATATCCGGCCAACCAGAACAGGTCGGTAGGGCCGAACGTGGGCAAGTCCTCTATGACAATGAAGAGAGCAGCGTGAAGCAGCAGACCGGTGGCGACCAACAGAAGACCAACTCCAACCACCGTCCAGGCGCGCCGTTCGGCGGCAGCGAGCGCACGGGAGCGGACGATGAACGAGATGCCTGCGACGGAAAGCCCGGTGAACATGGCGGAGGCGGCGATGGCCGACGCAGAGTCGCTGGGGAGAAATGGTGTCGTAAGCGCTGCAAGACCGAGAATCGTGTACAGGGCGAGCCTTTTTCGCTCGCCCGAACTTGATCCCCTTGCGATCCCGGCGAATGTGGATCCAACGCGCATCACTTCCCTTGTCGGCTAGAAATGTGCACCCTGTAGTAGTCCTCGACAGCCCGTCGACAAACCAATCTCGAACGTTCGTCTATGTTGTCGGAGCCGATGACCACGACTGCTTCCACGCTCCTCGATGAGGCCAACGAACTGGCCGAGCATGAGGCCGTCCGCTTGCTGTTGGCCTCCGCCGCCGAGAGCAGATCCTGGCTCCTTGGAGATCCGGAGGTCGACGATGACGTCGCGGCCCGGTTTCGATCTCTCGTGGCCCGGCGACGTCGGGGCGAACCACTCCAGTACATCGAAGGCACTGTCGATTTCGGCCCCATCGAAGTAGTCGTCGATAGGCGTGTCCTCATCCCGCGCCCGGAGACCGAGCAGCTCTACGAGGCAGCAGTTGCAAAGCTGCGAGGGATTACCGCTCCGATCGTGGTCGATCTGTGCACGGGTAGCGGCAATCTTGCGCTGGCGATCAAGCACACTTTGCCTGCAGCGCGCGTAGTGGCAGCGGACATCTCCCCGGGGGCAGTCGCCGTCGCAGAGGAGAATGCCGTTCGCCTCGCGCTCGACATCGAGGTTGTGGAGGGCGACCTCTTTCGAGCGCTACCCGCCGAGCTCGTCGGGTCGGTCGATCTCATCGTCTCCAATCCTCCGTATGTGACCCGGGACGAGTGTGCACTTCTTCCCGAGGAAGTCGCACATTGGGAACCAGGTCTGGCGCTCGACGGAGGCAGTGACGGGCTCGACATCCTGCGACGGATTGCGAGCGAGGCTGCGGACTGGTTGCGTCCGGGCGGCTGGCTCATGTGTGAGATCGGGGAGAGGCACGGAGCGGCTGTTGGACACCTCTTTGCGGCCTTCCGGCCTGAGATTCGACGCGATCTTGCAGGTCGGGACCGATTCTTGCTGGGAACAGCACCAATGGCCGGTGATCTGCACTAACTTGGCACCGAGCGGTAGATAGGGAGCGACAATGTCGATCGATCAAGCTGTTGCGGCGCTCCGGCGAGGCGAAATCGTTGGTGTGCCTACAGATACGCTCTATGGCCTAGCGGCCGACCCGTTTCGAGAAGACGCACTAGGTGCGATCTTCGAGTTGAAGGGCCGGCCCGCCAACAAGCCCCTGGCGATTCTGGTGTCGTCGCTGGAGCAGGGAATGACCATCGCCTCGCTTTCGGATCGAGCCCTAGATCTGGCCGACCTCCACTGGCCGGGTGCGCTGACCCTCGTGCTGCCCCGGCTTCCGTCCGCACCGTCCTGGCTGGGTCACGCGGGACGTCGTACTGTCGGACTCAGGTGCCCCGATCATCCAGTGGCAATCGAGCTGCTAGAAGCCTACGGCCCTCTTGCGGTCACCTCGGCGAACCTCGCCGGCAATGAGTCTGTGCTGAACGATCTCGATGCCAAGGATCTCTTTGGGGATGCGGTGTCCGTCTACCTCGAGGGCAAGGCGCGCGGTGGCCAGGCATCGACGATCATCGACCTCACCGAGCCGTCTCCTCTCGTGCTCCGGGACGGGCCCGTCCGCGACGTGTAGATCGGCGTAAAGAACTGGTCACTTGGTGGTCTACGGCGTTAGTCACGCCGCTGCTACTCTCGCTGAAACTCGTCTCAGGTCCAGGGGAAGAATCCGATGTCGGATATGCGGCCAATCGAAGAAGTCGATCCACAGCTCGCCGAGCTGATCAAGAAGGAGGTCGATCGCCAGCGATCGCAAATCCATTTGATCGCTTCGGAGAACTTCATCTCTTTGGCGATGATGCAGGCGTCGGGATCAGTGCTGTCCAACAAGTATTCCGAAGGCTATCCGGGTCGGCGCTACTACGAGGGTTGCGCAGTCATCGACGAGGTCGAGAATCTGGCAATCGATCGGGCCAAGCGCCTCTTCGGTGCTGAACACGCCAATGTCCAGGCGCACAGCGGCTCTCAAGCCAATTTGGCTGCATATATGGGGGTTCTCGAACCGGGAGACACCATCCTCGGAATGGCACTGGACCAGGGTGGCCATCTCACCCACGGATCGCCGGTCAACTTCTCGGGGCAGTTGTTCAACTTCGTTGGCTACGGAGTGGACGAGGAGACCGAGCAAGTCGATATGGACAAGGTCCGCGAGCTTGCTCTCGAACATCGGCCGCAGATGATCGTCGCCGGCTACACGGCCTATTCGCAGATCATCGATTGGGGAGCCTTCCGGCGGATCGCCGACGAGGTCGGTGCCGTGTTCCTCGTCGACGCTGCTCACATCATTGGATTGATCGCAGGAAGCGCCCATCCCAACCCGGTCCCACACGCGGACATCGTGACCGCAACCACTCACAAGGCTCTGCGCGGTCCTCGCGGCGGGCTCATTCTCAGCAGGGAGAAGTTCGCCAAGCAGCTCGACAAGGCGGTATTCCCATTCGCACAGGGCGGGCCGATCAACAACCAGATCGCCGCCAAGGCCCTGTGCTTCGAACAGGCCGGTCGGGCAGAGTTCAAGAGCTACGCCAACCAGATCGTGCGTAACGCCAAGGTGCTGGCTGGTGCCATGGATGATGAGGGGCTTCGTGTCGTCAGCGGCGGGACCGAGAACCACATGTTCCTGGCGGACCTCCGCTCGCTCGATCCTGAGCTCACCGGCAAGGAAGCGTCGCAGTTCCTCGACGAGCACGGAGTGACTCTGAACCGGAACTCGATTCCGTTTGACCCGCGGTCGCCGTTCATCACCAGCGGCCTCCGCCTGGGCACGCCCTCAGTTACCTCCGCCGGGATGATGCAGGAGCAGATGGTGCTGCTCGGCAAGCTGATCGTGGAGTTGCTGCGCAAGCGCATCGATCCGTACTCGGTGACCCTCT
>CAJIBB010000348.1_pt1 | contig 19740 bp, 18 predicted proteins | sample 9199201 | NCBI WGS metagenome assembly CAJIBB01 (sample SAMEA7708290, study PRJEB35096) | sediment metagenome | biome: marine neritic benthic zone biome [ENVO:01000025]; feature: sediment [ENVO:00002007]; material: shallow marine sediment [ENVO:03000034] sea grass bed [ENVO_01000059] ... | reverse complement strand
TCTCCCGCACCGGATCGCCCAGGACCTCGTCGAGCAGATACCCGCGCGGGGACTCCGGCGCCGATGCTTCCTGGGCCCCGCTCCATCGACTCCACATGCCGGACTTCGGGGCGGGTTCGGCGGGCCCGGACACCGCCAGATCTGCGACCAGTGCTTCGATCAGGTCGCGATCCGCAACCCGGCGGATGTCTGCCCCAAGCATCGGACCGGCCTTTACCGCGATGGCCGCGGTCAAGTCCTCGAGGCGACAGAGGGCATCCTCGCGGTCGGCCTGGCTGGAGTCGGCCCCAACTCCGGCAAGCACCTCTGTTCGTACCCGAGTCCAGGAGGCTTCAAAGTCGAGCGATGACCCATGCCAAAGCCCGGCGGACTCTGCGATGGTCTTCACGATCCCTGCGGCGTCGCGGATCACCTTGCGCAACATGACAGTTTTGGTGTCGATTCGCTCGGTGACATGCTCGCGGAACAGGTCAATGCCTCGCGGTGAGGCGCTCGGGGGATCTGCCGCCATGGCGAACAAAGCGGGTCGGGCGTATCCGTCTGCGCCAAGCGTTTCCACGAGGTCTTGCCTGACCGTCTGGAGGTCGTCCGCCCGCAGCTTGTCGATCTTGTTGAGGGCAAAGATGAATTGGCTGCGGTGCTCGGCGAGTTGGGACAGAAACTGATCGTGGACGATGGGATCCCGATACTTGTCTGGATCAAAGAGCCAAATCACGCCATCAACCCGAGGTATCAGGTCCTCGACACGCTCTCTGTGCCACTCGGCGATCGAGTCGATGTCAGGCAGGTCGATGATCGCGGTCCTGGTGAACGCCGCGTGCTCGTGCCGGTAGGCAATCCCGAGCGTGTCGAGCAAGACGGTCACCGCCGGCTCCGGGTTGACCGGAACCACGGCAAACGGCTCGTCCGTGTGGGGGCGCAGCACGCTCACCGAGGTCACGACTTCACCAGCAAGAGCGTTGACGAGGCTTGATTTCCCCGTTCCGGTTCCACCTGCGATCGCCAGTACAAGTGTTTCGCCGAGGAAGCCCCGGCGTTGCCTGATGTCGTCGGCGTAGCTTGATGCCTGGGTCAGAACATCTGCCGGCACCACGCCGGCCGCTCGTGCCAGCACGAGATCGATCGCATCGAGCAACTCGGGTACGTCACGCATCCGTAGCCACCTCTGGCTCTTCCTCGCCGGGTTGCCCGATTAGCGGCATGTCCGGTACCGCTTCCGGCTTCGGTGACTTGCCTTCCAGCAATCCTGTGATCGTGGTCATGTTGCGCGTCAGTTCGGCGACAGCATCGTCATTCGTGTCGAGATAGCCACGGAATCGGCCGGCGTCGACCTCGAGTGCAGCGGCGATGACGCCGCTGAGGCTGGCGTGGGCCTCCTTGCGAAAGGCATCGAGGCGGCCCTTGAGCTTGCGACGAACTCTGCGCGGGGGGTCAGCCTCGAGATCAACGACTGACGACCAAGCCTTACCGGCAAGGCGCTTCGCCGCTCGCGGGCTCATAGCTCCGGACTTGGTGTGACGAGCGACGACGTCGGCCAGCGTTTCCTCCCACTCCTCCAACCTGCCTTGCACATCCCACGAGGTGTCCTCTGTGTGACGCCACAGCGAGTTGCCCTTGCCTTCCAGGAGGGCTTGACCGGTGGGATTCTCGAGCCAGTGCGTGGCGGTCTCTTGTGCCGCGACACCGGCTCTGCGAGTGATGATCGCCGTCAGGTCCACCGCGGCTTCGGACCAGCTCGAGTGACGAGCCATGTCACTCAGATCACCTGCAGCCAGCATGGATGAGATCTCAGCGACCTGTCCTTGGTAGGCCTCATCGACAGCGGCGTCGAGTAGCCGGGCGGTGTCGGCAACCTCCCGAAACTCCTCGACGAGGAGCTCGCAACGGTCGACCACGTTCCTTCCCGCAGTGAATGCGGTCATCGTCACGAGCGTGTCCCGGTATCCCGTGTTTGACACCGCCCCCAGCTCGTTGCGTAGCGCCCCGACCGCCGAAGGATCGAGGCCGCCGTGCCAGCGGTCGCCTAGGGCTTCGTTGACACCAAACACCATTGCCGCATCAGGTTCGAGAAGAAGCCCGTTGGAATGCAGCCGGGAGGCAAAGTCGTTGAGCAGCGCGACGGCCTCGTCGCGATCGGCGGGGAGCCGGTTCAGCACGAACAGCATCGGCACGCCCCGCCATCTGATTTCGCGCAGGAACTGCCAGGCGGAGATGTCGGCGTACCGGGAGGGGCTGGTGACAAACACACAGAGGTCGGCCAATGCCAGGACATCGACGGCGGGGCTGCGGCCGGACGGCGCAAGATACTCTGCTGGTGGGGTGTCGATAACTGTGAGCTCGGCAGTCAGATCGTCGTCACCGATGACGACCTCAACCGTCGGCCCAACCCGATCGCGGACACGAGCAACGAACTCGGTCCAGTAGCGGCCACCGTGGTCCCGATGGGCCCACAACACCGGGCTGCGAGTTGTCGGCCGCAACGCGCCGACCTCACTGATCCGATCGTTGGCAAGAGAGTTGACGATCGTGGATTTGCCCGTTCCCGACGAGCCGATGATCGCCGCAACGACCGGAGCCTCCGGCTCGCCGAGGCGAGGAAGCAGGTATTCGTTGATTGTCCTCACGACTGCAGCCCGCACTCGTTCCGACTCGGTGCGACCGTCCGTGGGCAGCGTGAATTCGATGTTCTCGAGGATCCCGGCGAGCGCCTCGAGCCTCGGCTTCAGCGCTTCGATCGCAACTGGGTTGGGCTGCATCAGGTGATTACACCACATCCTGACCGGGACCCCGGTAGCGGAGGCACACGAATCTGTCAGACCCGGGATCTACGTTGGTCCTCATGGAGACGACAACAGCTTCCCCGACCGCAAGGCTCACAGTCGACGGCGATGAGGTCACACTCACCGGTGTGAGCTTCGCCGACCCGATGGTGGCGGCTCATTTCGCCCAGCTGCCCGAGGAGAGGCGCATCGCCGAGCTCATCAGGGCCATCGGCATCGGTGTGCACGGGCTGGCGGCGACGACCCTACGCGCCACCGTCGACGAGATGCAGCACCAGGTCAAGCGCATCATCACGGCGGCCGCGGATGCCGCGGAGTGCCAGCTCGACACAGCTGTCACCGCCGGACGCACACAACTCGCGGCGCAACTCGACCCCGAGGTCCGATCGTCGTTGACGGCGCGCACCGTCGCCGAACTCGCAGAGCTGCACGCCAGCACGCTAAGCCGGCTCGATCCGGATCGTACCGACAGTCACACGGGAAAGCTTGTGACCGCCATCACCGATCTGCTCGGTCCGGAGGGCATGCTCGCCCAGAGACTCGATGACGCTTTCGACTCGGCAGAGGCCGATCACGGGCTCGGCCGCTTGCTCGATACGATCGAGCGTCGATTTCGGGAGATGCGGGACCTACTGGTGAGTGAACAGGGCCGCCAGGAGGAGGCGGAACGCGGTACTGCCAAGGGCTTCGACTTCGAAGATGAACTCGAGGAACTGCTCCGCAGCGAGGCCCGGGCCATGCAAGGCTGCGTGGTCGAGCGGACCGCCACGAGCGGGGGCACCCTCGGAACCCAGGCCAAGGTCGGCGACTTCGCAATCACCCTTGGTGATGGGACCCGCATCGTGGTTGAGGCGAAGAACACGGCACGCATCGGGCTTGCAGGAAACACAGGAATACTGGCTGAGCTGGACGAAGCCATCGACAACCGCCAGGCAACCTGGGGCATCTGCGTGTCCCGTCGGGATGCCTTCCCTGCTGAGGTCGGCACTTTCGGTGTCTATGGCAATCGGCTCCTGGTCGTTGACAACGGCGATGGCACCCTGACCCGGGTCGCGTTGCGATGGATCGCCGCGGCTGCTCGGTCCGGGGCAAATCTCGGCGATGGCGTCGACACGCCGACGGCGCTCGAGCGTCTGGATCGGATTCGAGGCCTTGCCCAGCACTTCTCCCGCAGCAAGAAGGTCTTGGGCAGCGCACAATCGAGCCTCGACACGGTACGCGACGAGCTGGATTCGATTCGTACCGAATTGCTCGAACTGGTGGACGACACAGTCCGTGCGTTGAGCGCACCCGTGACGGCAGCTCCGCGGCAGGTCGCCTAGGACTCGGCGATCCGCACTGCGGCAGAGCCTTCGCTGCAGGTCGACAGCGACGGGCAGAACTGACACCAGGGCCCCGCGGTCCGTTCCAGGTGGTCGGCCTCGGCGGCCAGAGCACCACGGATCTCGTTCACCACGTTCGCAACCGCACCCGCCGTTGCGGTGATGGTTCGGAGCGATGGTTCGGCGGTAACTCGCTCACCTGATCCAATGGAAACGGCCTCGACCCGCTGCGGTAGTTCACCATGCTCGAGAGCCCACAGCAGCGCATAGAAGCCGAGTTGGTCGGCGGCCTCGTGGAGACCGCCTGTCTTCCAATCAACGAGCCGCACGCCGTCGGGGTCGTCAAAGACGGCGTCTACCGATCCCTTGAGGGTCACACCGGGACGGGCTTCGTTTTCGAGGAACACCTCAGCGACCCGGAAGCCTTCGGCGGACAGGGCCTTGAACTTCGAGTACAGGTCACCGACCTCGTTGATCACGGCACTCAGTTGCGACGGCTTCAAGCCGAGTGCGCCGATCTTGGGGTTCAGCGCCGCTCCAATCTCCTCTCGACAAACCTGCTCCAGCGAGTTTGCTGCGATTGGCCCAGAACCCAGGTGGCGGGCGAAGACCCGATGAGCCAAGCCACCCTTGAAAGAGGCCCGGCTCTCCTCGGGGTAAATGCCGTGTACCCGGCCGAGCGCCTGATCGGGACAGCGCGTGAACGTCATGAACATCGTGGCGGAGACGTTCACGGGATCGCCGGCAATGACGGGAGGCAACTCGATCATCGGACGATGCTATCGCTACTCGGCAAGCAGGCTGCGGACCACCCCTCCCGACATCACACTCCGTGTCGGCCCTGCTACCCTCCGTCCCGTAGCAAGGCATGGACGCTCGCTGCGGCCATAGCTGCCTTGTTCTTTCAGCAAGGCGTTACACTTCGACTTTCCCGAGTTTCCTCCCTTCTCCCGCGAGATATGACAGACCAACTACGACGCTGGATAGTGATAGGCGCGGCCACCGCTGTGGTGCTGCTTCCCCTGCTCATCTACACGTTCGACAACATCCGCGGCAACGGAGAAGTCGCCCGTAATGTCAGCGCGGCTGGAGTGGAGCTCGGCGGGCTCGGCGAAGAAGACGCCCTTGCTGCCGTCGTCGAGTACGAGAACCAGCTGGCCAGCACCCCCGCAGTCTTCACCGTGAACAACACCGACTTCGTCCTCGACCCCACCGCAATTGGACTCGACATCGACGAAGAAGCGATTGTCGCGTCGGCGATGGAGCAGCGGAGGGACAAGGGCTTCTTCAGCGGGTTCTTCTCCTGGTTCGGCTCATTCGGAGACCAAATCGAACTCGAAGTACCGGTAACGATTGACGCGGAATTGCTCGACGAGGTCCTCGAGGACTGGGAGGCCGAGGCCATCGCGTTGCCCGCCTACGAGGGTGGGATCATCGTGCAGGACACCCGGATCCTCCCCGACTACCCGCGGCCCGGAGAGGGCATTGATCGCGAGTACGCCCAGCGTGTGGTGCTGGGGACGATGCAGAGTATCGATCGCAGTGCCGTGGACCTCCTCACCACGCAGATCGAACCCGAGCTGACGCGAGATGACATCGACCAGATAACGATCGAGGCCAGCCGTTGGATCGACGCTCCGGTAACACTGTCCGCGACCGATCCCGAGTTCGAGATCACTTTCACCCAGGAACAGCTCGCCGATGCTCTCCTCGCCGATGTCCGGAGCAACTCGGGAGCCTCAATTGAGCTCGCCTTCGACCCGGAGAAGATCGCCCCACTGCTCATCCCCCGGCGCGGCGAGATCGAACAGCCTCCGCGAGACGCTGAGTACCTCATCGACGAGGAGACCACCGCGGTCACGCTTGTCCCGTCACGCACGGCGACGCTGCTCGACGTTGATCTCGTCATTGCCGCACTCGGCGTGGCCGCCGAGAACCCCACGAATACCGGTGAGTTCCCGTTCGGCCGGGGAATCGATGCCGAATTCACCACCGCCGACGCCGAAGCCATGGGCGAGATCAAGTTTGTTTCCGACTTCACAACGGAGCACCCGGCCGGTCAGACCCGGGTGATCAACATCCAGCTCTTTGCCGACACCGTCGATGGCGCCATCGTGCTCCCCGGTGAGGAGTTCTCCCTCAACGAGCACGTCGGCAGGCGAACCACCGAAAAGGGCTACGTGCCGGCGACCATGATCAGCGGCGGCGAGTTGATCGACGATGTCGGCGGTGGAGTGAGCCAGTTCGCCACGACCTTCTACAACGCGGTGTTCTACGGCTGCTACGAGGTGGTCACCCACAAACCGCACAGCTACTACTTCTCCCGCTACCCGGAGGTCAACGAGGCCACCATCTCGTGGCCGGAGCCAAACCTCACCTTCAAGAACAACACCGACACAGTGGTGATCATCAAGACGAGCTATACGGCCGGCTCCATCACAGTGCAGTTCTACGGCAACAACGATGGCTGTGTGGCGGAGCGCCAGCTAGGCAGCCGCTACAACTACACCGATCCCCGGGAAGAGTACGTCGAGAATCTCGAGCTGAACCCAGACGAAGAGAAGGTCACCCAGAACGGCTGGGGCGGGTTCACCAACACGGTGAAGCGGGTAATGACCTGGCCGGACGGCACTGTGGTTGAAGAGGACTACGTCTGGAAGTACAACGCTGCTCCCAAGATCATCGAGGTCCACCCGTGCCGTGTCGAGAACGAGGGTGAACCGCTCGATTGCCCCGTCGAGATTCCAACGCTGCTCGGAGCCACCATCGACAGCGCACGAGCGGCCCTCGAAGCGGTGGGGCTCTCTTTGGTCGAAGGCGGCACCGTCGAAGTCACCGATGAATCGCAAAATGGCCTGATCCAGACCCAGAACCCGGGCCCGGAGGAGTGGGTCGAGGTGGGCACATCGGTCACGGTCATCGTCGGCGTCTACGTTCCGCCCGAGGAACCACCCCCCGACGACGACTAGGTCTACTCGTTGTAGAACCGGTGGAGATTCTTGATGATGGCGGAGGCGCTGTCGACAGCAGCTGAATCCCAACCGACCTCCCGCCCAACTATCACCTCGCTCGAGGCGACGAACACGTTTTGCACTGCGTCGTCCGCGGCGAAGAGGCGCGAGGCGAGATCGGCCGAGAAGCCTTCAGCGCCGACTGCTTCATCGGCCGACGAAAATCTCTCACCGTCCTGGCCGGTCAGGACGCGATCGGTGGTGAATACGCAGTAGCCGGCAACGGGCTTGGATGTGACTGATATCGACTGGCCCACTGGCCCTCCTCTACACGTTCTGCAGCGGGACTCTAGTAACCATCATTTCGTCGCAGTGGTGCTCGTCGACGAGCCGATGGAATGGAGTTTCATCAGGTTCGTCGTCGACGCTTGGTTAGGCGGGATGCCGGCGGCAATGACGACTCCGTCCCCGGGCTTCACCATGCCGAGGTCCAGCAAGCTCTCTTCGGCGTGTTCGATCATCAGGTCGGTCGAGTCGACTCCCTCGAAGCGGAGCGCCGTGACCCCCGAATAGAGCGCCAGCCGACGATAGGTGCCCTCATGCGGCGTGTAGGCGACTATGTCCGAGTGCGGCCGGTACTTCGAGATGAGACGGGCGGTGCTTCCCGATTCGGTAAAGGCCACGATCGCCCGCAGGTCCAGGTTCTCGGCGGCATCGACACAGGCCTGTGCTGTTGCAGATGCGAAGCGAGCGCTGTCCTCGAGGAAGTGGATCTCAGGACCCCGGCCGTAGTCGGGGCTCGATTCGGCCTCGATGCAGATGCGTGACATTGCTCGCACCGCTCGGGCCGGGTATTGCCCGATTGCCGTTTCGGAGGACAGCATCACTGCGTCGCTACCGTCGAGCACGGCAGCGGCAACGTCGCTCACCTCAGCCCGCGTGGGGCGGGGAGAGTGATTCATCGATTCGAGCATCTCTGTGGCCGTGATCGAGATCTTCGCTTTTGCATTGCTTCGATTCAGGATCGAACGCTGCGCCCGCGGCACGGCCTCGAAGGACAGCTCCACGCCAAGGTCGCCGCGAGCCACCATGGTGCCATGGGCTTCTTCGAGGATGTCATCGAGGTTGCTCAGACCTACGACGCTTTCGATCTTGGCGATGATTGGTGTCCCCGGCGACAGGTTCTTCACGCGGCGCACATCGAGTCCTGACGAGACGAACGAGGCAGCGATGTAGTCAACCTGCAGAGTTCGGCCGAAAGCGAGGTCGGCAACGTCCTTCTCGGAGACAGCGGGCACGTCAACGATCGTTCCCGGGAACGCAACACCTTTGTGGTCGCGGAGAGTCCCACCCTCGATCACCTGAGCTCGTGCTGTTTCGCCGTCCCAGGCTGTGACGCTGAGGCTGATCAACCCGTCGGACATCAGAACAGAAGAGCCGGGAACGAGCTGCGCTGCGGCGAGGTTCTCGATGTAGATGTCGGTCTCTGAGCCAAGGTCTTCGCCGTTGTGGAGCGTTACCCGTGAACCCGGCCGTATTTCAGCCGCCCCACCGGGGAACGTGCCGACACGAATGCGCGGGCCCTGAATGTCCTGCAGGACGGCCACGGGCTTGTCCAATTCATCGGCCGCCTCCCGAACCCACTCGGTGAATTGCCGGTGCGAGTCGTAGTCCCCATGGGAGAAATTCAGGCGCGCGACGTCCATGCCGGCCTCCACCAGCTCCCGAATTGCCGAGAAGCTGGCAACGGCTGGGCCGAGCGTTGCAATGATCTTTGTCTTTCTCACGGGCAGCACCCTACCCAACCAGCGGCCGGTTGCTCGATATAGTCAGCGAAATGGGCAAAGCGATCCTCGCCGCAATTCCGATCAAGCCGTTTGGCGTAGCCAAGCGGCGCCTAGCGTCACGTCTCGATGCTGCAAGCCGGGAGAGAATCGGCAAAGCCGTGGCGGCGCGGACCGCAGGCGCGGCTGTGGATGCGGGAGCGCTGGTCGCCGTCGTAACCGGGGACGCCGGCGTCGCCGGCTGGGCCAGGGGTCGCGGGTATCTGACGATTGATGAACGAACCTCGTCACGGAAGGGGCTCGACGGAGCAGCCGACGCAGTGCTCGCCGAGGCGGCTCGGCGGCAACGACCCTGGGCCGTGATTCACGCTGATCTGCCCCTGATTACGCCTGGGGCGCTGCGGGCAGTCTTCGAGATTGCCGCGCAGCAGACAGTCCTCGTCCCCAGCCATGACGGCGGGACAAATGTGATTGCAGGTCGAGGGACCAGGTTCCGGTTCGCCTACGGGCAGGCGAGCTTCCATAGCCATTTGGCCATGAATCCGCGCTCTGCCGTTTGCGTCCACCCCGCGCTTGGGCTCGACCTAGACACCGAAGTAGATTTGGACCGTGCGCTCGGTGCAACCGATGGTGCATGGATGCGCAGCCTGTTGCGGTGAGCGGCCGTATCCTTCGCCCATGACAACATCGAATCTGTACTCCGAGATGGGCCGCACTGCAGAGCCCCTGGAGAAACCGAATCGGGTCCTAGCGATCGGGGCGCACCCCGACGACATCGAGTTCGGAGCCGGAGGCACTCTTGCCCAGTGGACAGCGGCCGGCACCCATCTCACCATGCTTATCGTCACCGACGGTTCCAAGGGAAGCTGGGATCCGAACGTTGAGTCCGCCGAGCTTGCGCAACGGCGAGCCGCCGAGCAGTCCGCCGCAGCTGCCGCCCTCGGTGCGGCTGAGGTACGACACCTCGATCACGTCGACGGTGAACTGGAGTACTCGATGGATCTCCGCAGGGAGATGTGCCGCCAGATCCGCGAGGTCCAACCGGATGTTGTGATCACGCACGACCCCTGGCAGCGCTACCAGCTGCACCCCGATCACCGAGCCACCGGTTGGGCTGTTCTGGATGGCGTCATCTCCGCGCGCGACCACCTCTTCTTCCCGGAACAGGGTTTGGAGGCGCATCGACCCGCCGCCGTGCTGCTCTGGTCGGCCGATGCCCCCGATCATTGGGAAGACATCTCCGGTTCATTCGACAGAAAGATCGAAGCTCTGCTGTGTCACTCTTCGCAGGGAACGACGACGATGGGCGGAGCTGAGCAAAACGACTCGAATCGCTCGGCCTTCGTCGGCCGCATGCGGCAATGGGCAGCCAAACAGGGTGAAACCGTCAGTCTCGAGGCAGCCGAATCGTTCAAGAGGATCACACCATGAGCAAACGTTCGCTAGTGCTGGGAGCTGGGTTCGTCGGCCGGGCAGCCGCCTGGGATCTGCAGCGGAGAGGCCACGACGTGACAGTGGCAGATGCCGACGCTGACGTCGCCCGACGGGTTGGTGCCGAGTTTGGCCTTCCCTGGAGACAGGCAGATGTCACCGGAGACCTCGATGAGCTTCTGTCCGCTCACGACAACGTTGTTTCGGCTGTCCCGTATCGGTTTGGAGTCGAATTCGCTGCGGCAGCTGTCCGTCACGGCTGCAACTACTACGACTTCGGGGGCAACCCGACGATCGTCAAAGCACAGATAGAGATGGACCGGGCGGCGTGCGAGGCCGGTGTCGCCGTAGTCCCCGATTGCGGCCTAGCTCCCGGTGTCGCCAATGTCATTGCCGCCGGGATAATCGACGAGACGACCGACGAAGTGCAGATTCGAGTCGGCGTGCTCCCGCTGCATCCGAAGGGAACGCTCGAGTACCAACTTGTGTTCTATGCCGGCGGGCTCATCAACGAGTACGACGAGCCGTGTGAGGTCATTGCAGACGGCGCTGTATCCACCGTGGAGCCGTTAACCCGATTCGAGCAGTTCCATTGGGACGGGATCGGCGAGTTGGAGGCGTTCTCAACCGCCGGCGGGACCTCGACGATGTGCCAGGAGTACAAGGGCAAGCTCCGGACGCTCGAGTACAAGACGATCCGCTATCCAGGACACGGCCGGATCTTCGCCGCACTGCGGGAAATAGGCCTATTCGACCAAGCGCCGAGCGATCACGGTGGTGTCGCGGTCGCCCCGAGGACCGTGTTGCTGGATCTGCTCACCGCGAACCTGCCATCGAGCGGTGCCGACCGGACTCTGGTTCAGGTGAGCGCCCATGGGGTCGACGGAGCCGTCCGGACCCGGACCATCGTGGATGAAGCAGATGACAGGTTCTCCTCGCTGGCTCGCACCACTGCGTTTCCGGCAACCGCCCTTTGCGATCTGATTGCTCGAGGCGACTACGAGTTCTCGGGTGCGGCGGCCATGCACTCTGTCGCGCCACCGGTCGAGTTGCTCGGCGAGCTGGAACAGGTCGCCATCACAGCGAAAGCAAGCTGATGTGCCGATCGCCATCGCGCTTGCCCAACTAGGGTATTCACATGCAGCAGAACGTAGCCGTCGTAACTGGTGGCACCGGCGGAGTGGGCCGGGCCCTGATCCCGTATCTCATTCGGCGCGACTTCAAAGTCGCCGCGACCTATCTGATTCCTGAAGAGGCCAGAAAGCTCGAGGATCAGCTCGATCTCGATGAGGACCGGCTGATGCTGCGCAGATGCGACTGCACCGACCACGAGGCCGTTGAGTCTATGTTCAAGGACGTCGTTGAGACGTTCGGCGGAGTCAACGTGGTCGCCGCGCTTGTCGGCGGATGGGCGGGCGGCCGGGATCTGGCCGAGACCGACAATGTTCGTTTCGACCGCATGCTCGACCTGAACATCCGATCTACGTTCTACACCTTGCGAGCTGCGCTCCCCTACATGAAGGACGCACCGTGGGGCAGAATCATCGCCATCGGCAGCCGCGCCGCCTCGGAGAACCCCGCCGGGCAGGCGATGTTCAATGCAGCCAAGGCCGCGGTCACCTCGATGGTCCAGACTCTGGCCAGTGAGCTCGATGACACCAACCTCACCGCCAATGTGCTGGTCCCATCGGTAATCGACACCGCGGCAACCCGGGCCGCGCTCCCGTTTGCCGACTACATGCACTGGCCGAAGCCGTCAGAAATCGCAGAGGTGCTCGACTTCCTGCTCAGCCCGGCTTCGGAGATCATCAACGGCGCGGCCATTCCCGTTTTCGGAAAGACCTGAACCAGACCCGAGTAGTCACCCCAACTCAGGTTGTCGTCACCGGGCGCTGGTCCCCTCGCACTCGTGGATCCAGGCAACGAACGACTCGACGTCGCCCGAACCCTCCTCTGCGACATAGCAAAGCGCCCATTCGAGTATGTGACGGTCGCTGAACCCGCAACCGCGCAAGAACGAACGAGCCTCGTTGGCGAGCAGATGCGCCCCCTCGAGCTGAGCGAGCGACGGCATCTGATCGTGCTCTCCCGTCTCACACGGGTGTCTGGGAAGCGGACATGTCGTCATGTCGACTCCTCGACGCTTCTTCTCCATTATCTGCGCTGGAGAGCCGGTCGGTAAGGGCAAATCGGCCGGATCAGGGGAGTTATGCTGCCGGTGCGACACTCGAATGGGGAGTTGACATGGGAACCGTCGTCACCGGGTTTATCGATAGCCCGGAGGGGCACAAGGCGCTCGACCTCGCTGTGGAGGAAGCGCGCAAGAGAGACACGATGCTCGTTGTCGTGCACTCGATGCGGGGCGGAACCGACACACCGGAAGAGGAGATCGCCAGGTACGACCTGGCACTCAAGCGGGTCAGGGCGCGATTGGACGCCGAGGAGATCGCCTACGACGTCGTCCGTTACGTTCGCGGCCAGTCGCCTGCGGCCGATATCGTCGCTGCCGCCGAGGAGTCCAACGCCGAATTGATCGTGATCGGCTATCGCAAGCGGAGCTCCGTCGGCAAGGCTCTGCTCGGCAGTCAGGCGCAGGAGATCATGATGAGCGCCAGTTGCCCTGTCCTCGCCACGATGGAGTCCTAGACAGCGGCGAACACCTGGTGAGCGGTTGCCGCCAGACAGCGGGGAGTCGGCATGAACCGCGCCCCCACCACTGCTCCAGCCGTCGCCCCGCAACAAGCCTCTCCAGCCGGCCCGGCCGTCCGTCCTCGCCCAGAATCGCAAACCACCCTGGGGGGTCGCGTCCGAGTCGGTGGGTTGCTACTGACCGGGGCAACAACCCCCAGATCCGGCCCCTAACCATCACCCGAGGGGATTCCCTAGGTGGGTGGTGACGACCCACCCCGGTACGGCGGACCATGGCCTCATAGACAAGGACGTACCGGGCACCTCTTGCGAGGTTTCTCGAACGGAGTTGAACGCACGGTCGTCCAAGGCCGACAGATAGGGGAAAGCGCATGACGGCACAAACAAGCCAGTTCAGACGGCCGGCCACTGCGATGGAACGGCTATTCACCCGTCGGATGATTGCCGACCCGGCTCGACGCACGATGCGGATCTACACCGAGAATCCGTGTGCCAATGATCTCGTGGAGTACGACCTATCCCTCCGGTGACTGCTACCGGGAGGTCCAACGGGCAGCGACCGAGGCGAGGCGTGTGCGATAGGAGGCACAGATGATGAACATCTCAGACAATAGAGCGGCACGCCTAGTCGTGGCCACGACTATCGCCGTCTCGCTCTTGGTCGGGTGTTCGGGCGATGAAGGGGATTCGACCACGACGAGTGCGACGCCCGTTCCTGTCGCTTGCGACATGGTCACCGACCTCGTTTCCGTCTCGGCATTGCGAGCATCCTCGGATCCCGACTGCTCTGATTGGATCAGCCTTGCTGCCGGTCGAGCGGTGCAGGCCAGCACCGGCAGCGCATCTGTATGGAGCCGCCGCACCGGGACCGGAACGGCGCTCATCGTAGGCGCGGTCCACACTCTCGGCCAAGGTTGGTACGGTCCCGCCGACACCCCCATTGCTGAAGCGGTAACAGATCCGACGAACTACACCGGGGTACCGCGCCTGTTCCTCCAACACACCGATGGCACGGGGCCGGATTCGCTAGCGAGTCCTTGGTTTGCTCTCTACAACCCGGCAATTGCCTCTGCGCGAAACAACAACTTCATGCACGACGTGCTTCCGCGAGAGGACTTCTACGTAGCTGTTGTCGATGGCCAGAAGATCGATGTGAGCGGTCTTGCCCAGGTGCCTGAACCGGTGCGCCCAGGGCTGGTGCCCCTACATGACCCGAGCGGCGCGACCCTCGCCGCCGAGACGATCGCAGCGGCTGCGGACGGCGAGCTCGTGCTGCTCCTCGGTTATCCCAACGAGACAGGCGAACTAACCGCTGCCGTCGGTCGCGTGTTGGATGATGAGGCTGCGCGAAATGCGATCGCAACTCTGGCCGCCTTGGGAGATTCAGAGGGCGAGATCGCATATGAGCCGGACGTCGAGATGGTCATTGAGGGCGCCGCCGTGGCCGGAATGAGTGGTGGACCGGTGGTGGATCGGGAGGGGCGCCTCGTCGGTGTTCTGGTGCGAGCCACTGCGACGCCCGACGGTGAGCACTATGCCAGGGCAGTGAGGCTGACCTGGATAGCGGCGGAACTGTCCGGCGCTATTGGCTCGCTGGCACCGAGTGTGCAGTCATCTGTAGCGACCTATCTGGAGAAGTGAGGCTGCTACCGAGTGGTCTATCGATCCTCAGTCGAGGAGACCGATCGCCTGAGTCATCAGCCGGAACGGCCGGTTCGGCTTGTCCATTTGGTTCAGTGTGCCGGCGATATAGAGGTCTCGTTCCGGATTGTGGAAGGCAAACGATCCCGTCGAGCCGCTATGCCCGACAAGCTCGGGCGCTGCCTTGAACGGCGACATCCAGCGGGGCACGTGGAAGCGCATCAGGCCATACCCATATTGCAGCGGGAAGAAAATGCGATTCCAGCGGCTCATCATGAGCGCCAGTTGATCCTCGGTGTGCAGCTCCCCACCGAAGAACGCTCTTACGAAGCGTAGGGACTCGGACACCGTGGACACCACGCCGCCGTCGGGGGCAAACGAGGACATCGCAAGCGGGATGTCCAGCGCACGATCCTTGAAGTACAAAGCTGCGGGTCGAGGCTGAGTGTGTGTGCTGTCGAAGACGTATGTGTTGGTCAATCCCATCGGGGCACAGATCATCCGCTGGAAGTTGTCGGCGACGGTGGCACCGGTGACCGTCTCGATGACTGCTCCCAGGAGGGCGTAGTTGGTGTCGCTGTAGAACGCCTTGCCGCCCGGTCCCGGGGCGAACTCCGGCGTTAGGCGTCGGGTGATGGCAACGATGTCTTCGATGCCTACCGAACGGTCTCGGCCCTGCTTGAGGTCCTCCGCCAAACTCACCCCGCCATCGGGTTTGCCGTCGAAGTAGTCGGGAAGGCCGCTCGTCTGGGCAACAAGCTGAGAGACAGTGATCTGACCGCTGTGGTCCGTATCGTCGATGACATGGATTCCGCGGATCAGCTCAGCTGCGAGGTACTCGGAGATCGGAGCGTCGAGATCGATCTCCCCCGACTGCGCCAGCTTCATCACCACCGCGGCGGTATACATCTTGGTGATGCTCGCCAGGTAATACGGCGTGTCGGGAGTCATCGGAGCCTGGCTCCCGGCGTAGGCGTTGCCTGCCGCTGCCACAGCGGAGATGCGCTCGTCGGCGGACTGGACGCCGATGACAACGCTATGAATCTGCTTCGAGGCCGCCTGGCGGTCCGCAAGCTTCTGGAGCCGCTTCTCGAATCCGTCTGATGACACGGTGCACTCCCATCGTCTTGCTCACCCGAAGGCCGTTCTCAGCCTATAGGTGATTGCCGATCAGTCGAAGAGCGTTCGAGCCAGGAACGCTTCCCCCCGCAGCGGACGCTTGCGAATGTAGTCCAGGATGAACCGCCCCATCAGCCTGCGGTCCTTGCGGAAGTACTAGAGCGTCCCGATGGTGTCGTGGAGGGCTCTGTGCACGCCGTGCGTGTGGGTACCGGGTTGATCTCGACAGAGACGAACGCAGACGCGCTTTGTAGGTCGCTTGGGGCAGCCCGTCTTCAGCGGCGCAAGCGCGCCACGGTCTCGACAAGGGTTTGCTCTACCTCGTTGTACCGGGCCTGCGCCTCCTCGGCCGAGTTCCCGACACTGGTGACACCAACGAATCCGTGCGTCGGCATCGCGGACAGCATGTGGAACACCGACCCGACCTGACGGGTCTGGTCGAAATGCAGACCCTGGATCTCGGCGACGTCGAGCAGATCCTGCGGCGTCATGATCTCTAGGCCGTCAACCTCCAGATGATCCGATGCGACATAGTGCTTTTCGGTTCCATTCGGAACGACGAACACGGACCGTTCCTCGTCATATCTGCCATCGGTGAGGAACTGAAGCGCTAGGAACGGGTGGGTGGTACCGCCCTTGCGCAGGTTGAGTTCAATTGCGTAATCCAGCCATGTCCCGTCCCCTTGCTCGATAACGATGTAGTCGATGGCGAAACGACCGATCACGCCATAGGTTGCTAGTACCTCGCCGACCGACCGGGCGCTACGGGAGATCTGCTCGGCGTAAGCGGGATCGGCGGGAAAGCGAGATCCCACAAACACATGACCGCTCTCGCCCCCGAGAATCTGGTCGTGGGTCGACAACAGCTCGACCGCGCCCATAGGTGTAATGCGGAGCTGGACCGACGGGCTCTCGACGCGCGGTCCCTCGATCATCTCCTCCACAATGCCCCCCTCGTGTTCGAGGGTTGCGAAATAGTCGTCGACACCACCCACCAGCGGGTTCACCTCGACTCTGCTCAGCACGGCGTCGACATCCGCGGCGGATGACCGTGGTCCGAGGCTACCGAGATCCACCGTGACGTTCCCGAACCCCGATACGCCTTCGTTGTGCTTGACGACAACCCGACGTGGAGGGTCTTCGCTGCCGAGGAGCGACCGAATCGCTGCCACAACATCATCACGGGACCGCAGGTGTTCCACGCCTTCTGGATGGCGGACCTCTGCCTGGGTGAACAACCGCCTGCCCTCGGACTTGGTCCCGTATGCCGCGTGGGCGGGGTCCGCTCCGTACATGGGGATTCCCAGGCGCATTGCCAGCTCTCGATCATCCCATGTCGTCATGAACGGCACGAGATGAGCCATCCTTATCCGGGATCAAGTCGGAGATTCGGCGCAGCAACTGAGGACGGTCTAGCAGCTTGCGCGACAAGCTCCGGAACCTCGCCTCCATGGGAGAAACGAAGTGCAACCGCTTCCTCGCACGAGATTGGATCACACCCGGCAGTAGATCGAGCATGTAGTCCACGATCTCTGGATTGATCGGCTGACCGGTCACGAACACCATGCGCGCCCTGGGTTGGCGCAGCAGGAACAGCAGGAACAAGAACCGCTCCTCATAGGCCTGCATCTCGCTGGCGCTGAGCTCGATGTCGACATCGGCCGAAGGCACGACGACAATCGTTTGCTCGTCCTGATTCAGTTCTCGCAAGGATGACCAAAGCGGCACCAGCTTCGCCTGGAGAGCGTCGAAGGCACGCTGATCGCTCACATCAAATGGTGTAGACACGGCGATCAACCTAGTACGAAGCCCCCAGCACCTGCTGGTACCATCGCTTCCCGATATGCCCAAACCACTGTTTGAGGAAAACCCCGAGATCAAGGCCGTCATCAAACGGTTCATCCAGGCGCTCGATAACGATGATTGGGAGACGATGTCCAATCTGTTCGCCCGCGATCAGGGCCTGCGCTACATCGGAACGGACTTCGAGGAGTGGTGGCAAGGATCGGATATCGCAAAGGTCATCGGGCACCATCTGGCCGACGCACCCGACTACAACCTCTGGATCGTCGCCGACGACGTCGAGGGATACAGCAAGGGCAACGTCGGGTGGGGTGCGGCCCGCGGCCACCTCCGATTTGGTGATCGGGAGACCGTCGACATCAGGCAGACTGCGGTGTTCGTGCTCGAGGCCGGGTACTGGCGGATCGTACAGGCGCACAACTCGATCGGCCGCCCCAACATGGAGGTGACGGGCGTCGAACTCACGACCACGCTCGGCGACCTGTTGAAGTCGATTGGCGACGACACCCGGCGGCGATTCCTCGAGAACTTCGACGAAGGAACCGTCACACTGGTGTTCACCGACATCGTGGATTCCACCGATCTCGCTGCGCTGCTCGGCGACGCGCGGTGGGCGGAGGTGATCAATTGGCACGATTCCACGATCGGATCGATCACGGCATCGCACGGTGGAACGCTCGTGAAGAGCCTCGGTGACGGAACGATGCTCGCCTTCGAGTCCACCCGTATGGCGGCTCGGGCAACGATGGCCATCCAGCGGGCGATCTCATCCCCAGAGGCGCCCATCGAGCTGCGGCTTCGCATCGGCGTCCACATCGGGGACGTAGTGCACACCGACGATGATCTCCTCGGCACCGCGGTCAACAAGGCGGCACGTATCGCGTCCTCCGCCGACGGTCGGCAAATCGTTGTGTCACGTGTCGTCCACGCCATGCTCGCGGAGAGCCAGGAGTTCAGATTCGGAGAGACGACCGAAGTCGACCTGAAGGGCCTCCCCGGGGTTCACCAGATCACTCTGCTCGAGTGGGAATCTCAGCCAAGCTGACCAGACCTGGCTCCATCGGATTGCCATGGATCGGTGATGTCGTTGAACGCGGCGGGCGGATGACTCTGAGGGTCGGTGATTGGCCTCACGGATCGGACGCCGCCGGGAGCGATGTCTTGGGTTATGAACGCGCAGAACCCCGCGCGGCATGGGACCCAGACATGAAGAAACCCCCCGCAAGGCGAGGGATTTGTTCTATCGGACCTGCCATTGGCAGGTCCGCGTAGCCCCGGCCGGAGTTGAACCGGCGCTACCGCCTTGAGAGGGCGGCCCTGGGGGTTTGAGGGTGATTCTCGGAACGTTCACTGCGGCACAGGGATCGAGCGCTTGCGCCCCATACTCATTGAGGATTCTGGGCGTTGGTCAACGCTTGGCGTCTTTCATAGTCTTTGGGCCTCTTTCATCGTTTCGCGCCCATAGCGCGCCCCGAGACGTGCTGGACCTGAAGATCGTGTCATCCCACGGACCGGAGGCAATACAGCGACCTTGCCGAAGGCGGTTCAATCGAGCCCGCGTTACATGTAACATCAGCTGTATGGCCACACCTCAAGAGAATTCCTCAGTCTCGAATCGAGTACGCAACTACCGAAAGCGGATGCGGGCACAAGGCATGCGTCCAATCCAGATCTGGGTAGCCGATGTTCGCTCTCCGGATTTCGCCGCGGAGGCACACCGACAAGCGGCCGCCGTCGCCGCCAGCGATCACGCCGCCGACGATCAGGCATTCATCGACGCAATCAGCGTTGACGACAAGTGAGACGCTCCGAAGTCTGGACAGCTGCAGCAGGGACTGGTTACACAGGCAAGCCGCGCCCGGTTGTGATCATCCAAGACGACCGCTTCGATGCCACCGACTCGGTGACCGTGTGCGCTTTCACCACTGACCCGACCGAGGCTCCCCTGATTCGGCTCCCCATAGTTCCGGATGAGCAGAACGGTCTTCGTGAGGCAAGCAGCCTGATGGTCGACAAGATCACGACTGTTCCCCGGTCCAAACTCGGTGAGCGCATCGGCCGCCTCGGCGACCAGGACATGATCAGACTGGGACGTGCTGTCGTGGTGTTCTTCGGGCTAGCCGGCGACTGACCACCGGCCCGATACATTCGGATAGGGTGATCCGCGGGCAACTCGAACTGGCGAGCGCCGGCATCGCCACCATCAGCGTTCGATCCCCCGCACTCATCCGTGCCGTTCTCGCGCTGTCTGCGATCGGGG
>CAJIBB010000570.1_pt1 | contig 20770 bp, 16 predicted proteins | sample 9199201 | NCBI WGS metagenome assembly CAJIBB01 (sample SAMEA7708290, study PRJEB35096) | sediment metagenome | biome: marine neritic benthic zone biome [ENVO:01000025]; feature: sediment [ENVO:00002007]; material: shallow marine sediment [ENVO:03000034] sea grass bed [ENVO_01000059] ... | reverse complement strand
GGAGGGGCCAGAAACCGACTAGCGCAAAGGCAAGTACCAACGAGGAGATGATCCGGCCCCCAACGCGGCGGCGGAGGAAAAGCGGCAGCGACACCAGGACGACAACGATGGTGGTGACGATATGGCTGAAGGCAGTAAGCGCAAGCACGACGGCTGCAGCCGGAGTGAAACCCCTCCCCTCTCTCGAATCACGGATGACCATCCCGAGATAGACCAATGAGAGCGCAAACGACCACGAGAAGGAGAACTCACCGGCAAGAGTTGACTTAATGTTGGCGCCGAAGATCGCAAAGCTCTCCATGAACACGAACATCGAGCCGAAGGCGGCGGCGATCGCGGCAACCGGGCGTGCGAACCCGATGCCCCGAACCAGGTAGTAGGCCGCAGCAGGCATGGCGACGAGCCCCAGAATCGTGGTGATCTTGAAAGCGACTCCGTACGGCACAAGGACGTCCAGCAGCACCGTGAACAGAGCCGGCAGCGGGAAGTAGAAGTAGAAGACCGGGTAGCCGGCATACCAGTCGCTGCTCCAGCCGAGAATCCGACCGCTGGGAAGCAGATCGTCGCGGAGCACCTGGGGAAGCACCACGTGGGCGCCCATGTCTCCTCCCGTCGGCGTGTTCGCCAGGAGGATCGACGGCCACTGGGGGTCGATGTTGAAGTAGGGAAACGCGTCCTGCGGGCTGACCCGGGCAACAACTCCCGCCATGATCAGCAGGATCAACCCGCTCGGCAGCAGAATGGCGAGCACCGAGAGAAGACGACTATTGGTCGTACTCGAGCGGACAGTGGAGGTCGTGGTCACCGGCGAGAGGCTAGCTCAATGGACAGGTTCTGCTGATCAGCTGTCGGTGTTACGGGCGAGTTCGAGAACTACGTCCAACTCCAGCGGCTCACCATCACGGTCCCACCAGCGTTCTTCGCATTCGTGACAGGAGCAGAAGTTGACCTCGGTCCCATCGGGAAGGGTGAGCTCGATCTGGATGACGTTGTTGGCTCCGCACGCTGCGCATTGCAGTGGCGCCACGGGGGTTCCTCTTCTCCTACTCATGGCTACAAGGGTAGTCGTGTCGCTGCCGGGCTGAAACGCTTTTCGCGGTTTGCCGGCCACGGGCAGTGACGCTGTGTGTCGGAAGGTTCATGCCATCTCCGGGATCTCTTCGAGCTTGCCGATGTAGCGAGTGCGCCGTTTCCCCTCTTCCCACCAGTACGCATACCAGTAGGGGCCGTGCGGGCAGCGCGTGCAAGAGTCTTTGCCGCATTTGATCATCTGCCGACGCAGCTTCACCTCGGGTTCGGTGGCCGCGTTGAACACACCTCTGTTCTCGAGTCGCGCCCGGGCAAGGATCAGAAGGCGGCGCAACTCCGGTTCGTCCATCTCTCGAATCGCCTCGAGAACATCGCGGTCAATCGGCATGGCGACGCCTCAAGCCGGCACCGAGAACAACCGAGCCATCGGCGAACGGCGATCCGTCAGCGTCCAACCGACGGGGGCGCTGAGCTTGGCTGCGTGCCGGGCGCACAGTGGATACACACTGCCCAGCTGCTCGGCTAGTTCAATGTCGGAGATCCACATGGCGCGCTCGGCATAGTCAAATGACATGACCGAGTCTGCGAGGGAAGTGCATCGTGTACATCTCATTAGGTTTGTGACGCTAGTGGCCCAAGCCCGAACTGTGGTGGATCTTCAGATTCTCGCCCGGGTCAGAGCTCTCCGCAGCTGCCGCTCACCCACAACTCCCGCAAACTGAGCGACCGACCGCCCGTCCACAGCGACAACGACAGTTAGGGGAACACCAGCCACACCCAGCCGCTCCTGCAGCGCCGCCTCGAGCTCGTAGGTCACCTCCCGCAACGGCGCCCCGGTTTGCTTCGCTGTTGCCAGCACTACCTTGCATCGGATGCAATCGGTAGATGTGAATACGACCAGACCCGGCTCAAAACCGGCACCTGAGATATCGATTGGGGCGTGATAGGCCCGGCGACGGAACGCGTACGCGACGCCACCCGCCATTACGAGCGTCGCTACGACCAGGCCGATCCGAACAACGAGGTCATCCACCCACGACCGTCCCGGCCACGAACATGATCCCCTGCTCCGCCTCCACACTCCACGCCACTGTGATCGGAGCCGAGGACTCGATGAAGTACCCGCCGACGGCGGCTTCGTAGCCCAGCGGCACGCCAAGCAGTGAACCCGGGGCTACCGACTGTTTGGTCGCCTGCATCGCCCCATCACCGAGTGGCTGCATGATCACCGTTGCCGGCTCGTCGCCGGTGTTGAGAAGCCACAACGTAGAAGATCCTGACGGGACGGCGCGGAGACCCGGTAACAGCCAGCGGGACTCCGGTGAGGTGCTTCCCACCGTTCCGGCAATCCGGTCACCGGTAACGGTGTCGTCCTCGAGCTGGCCCTCTTCTTCGGTCTGCTCGGCAACAGCCACCGACTCCTCGGCAAGGACGACGGCCGCAAGGGGTGCGGCCGACCGAACCCGGATGCCCATCGCCGTGTCGGCCAGATCGCCGAGATCCACACGCTGTGGTATCGATGGATCGACGACCACCTCGCGGGCGTTTTCGGTCACACCAGCAGCCGTGTAGACATCGATCATGGCCGTCACCGCAACCGAGCCTGTGTTGGAGAGCATCACCGTCGGCGAGAATTCTGTCGATGTACTGGCGATGGGGAATTCCCAGTAGGTGGCGGGAGCGACACCCGGCCAGCTGGCCTCATCACCTGTCCCGGCGACGACTAGCGACGGAATGACGAAACCCTCCGTGGTGCTGACCGTTAGCGAGATGTCGTCGAGGAGCCGGATCACCTCGTCGAGCCGCACATCCCGCCAGGTGCGTCCCTCGATGTCGATGCTCTGCAAATCTACCAAGCCGGTCTCTCCAGACTCACTTGACCCATCGACGGTGACCTTCGCCAGTTCGGGGAACGGGTTGAACAGCCGCAATGTCAGCGTCCGACCCTCCCGCGTGGTGCCGCCCGGCAACTCCCACACCTTGGGGATCCGGGCGACGCAAGCGTCACCGGTAAGCAGCTCATCGCTCTCCACAACCACCGAGGCTGCCGCCGGCCCACCGTCGAACTCGACGAATAACGGAGTGTCACCACGACGCACGATTGGACCAACATCAATGCCGGTGGCTCCGGCTTGCGTCAGCTCGACCTCATCAGTGTCCGGCTCCTCGCCAACCACCTGCTGTGGCAAGGTCAACGACGCGGTCACGGGGACGTTGGCAGCCACCATCACGGTCGAATCTCGCAGCGCGCCGCTGGCTGCCCAGGTGCAATACCAGACGCTGGCCGTCGCGCCGGCGCCGGACTCCCTCTCCTCGGGACCCTGGAAGTCCGGACCCGTTGGAGATGCCGGCTCGGGCAGCACAAACGCGCCGTATACCGAAGCTGCCACCAGAACCAGGGCAAAGACCCGCTTCATCGCCGCCTCCTTGCAAGCGCCGAACCAACCACATAGAGGGCAAGCAAGCCACCGGCGATCATCGCCTGGCTTCGCCGTGACTCAATCGGTTCGAAGTTGACTTCGCCGGACGCAGCCGAAACCTCATTCCCCCAACCCACCTGAGTCCATGGCCCGGGACCCCATCGGGAATTGGCGGTCTCCGCCAGCCACACTCGACCGCCACTAACTGCCTCGCCGACGTAACCAGTTCCGGAGAGTGACCAGATGATGTTCTCGCCGACGGTTGACCGGACCGGGTTCTCGCTGTCGACGAGGAACGTTGGTCGCCTTGCACCGCCCAGCGAAACGAGGTCGAGCTGGCCGTCGAAGACGGCCTCCAGCGGCGTCTCCCCGGTTACGACTACCCAGCGGATTCCAAACTGGGCGAGCGCTTCCCCGGCCCTCGATTCTTCACCTTCAATCAGGTCGAGGAGCACATCCTCGAGAGCGTTATCGACTGCCGAGGCAGCGGGCAGGTTGATCTCCCAAAGGGCGGGAAGCGGGGCAGACACAACGCGGTAGGCGGCACCGCGAACGACCCGGGTCTCGCCGGGGAGGGTCGCTTCGGGACCAACGAGCAGAATGCGAGAGGCAGTGGCCTCGCCCTCCGCCGCGGACGTAAACCGCAGAGGCTCCGTGTAGTCATCCGACGGGAGGCCACCACGGCCTTCGTACAGGAAGATGAGTGTGAGCGAGAAGAGGACAACGGCTGCGACCGCCCCCGCTCCACCGATCAGGCGGCGCGCACCGTGAATGTCCGTCGCACGCAGCGAGTCGATTACTCCGCCCGCAATGAAAGCTGTTCCCAGCGCAGCAACGGCGAGCCCGGACATGGCAACCTCCCGTCCGAACCCGAGGTCATCGCCACGGGCGAGCAAGGCTCCGCCGGCGGCCAGGACGCCACCGAGCAGAACCGCGTCGAGCTGACGGCCCCTGGCGGAAAGGAAGCCGCCGATGAACGCAACGGCAGTCACACCCAGCGGGATGAGATCGAGAGTCCAGTACTCCGACCCGCTTTCGAGGAACGTCTCTAGGTCGACAACGGCGACCCAGGGCAGAAGCAACGGCACTGCCAGCGCCGATCCCACAATTGACACCGCAAGTGCCGTCCACGCCTTCTTCTCATTTGGCTTCAGGACAACGCGAATGAGCAGGACTGCAGCAGGGACAACGAGCAGAGGAGGAGCCAGCAAAGCCATGATGCCGACCACCCAGCCGACGGCGAGCAACCTACCTGCGCGCCGGCCCAGGCCGGTTGGCCATCGGGTTGCTGCCACCCGGATCGCCCACGGCATGACTCCAACAGCGAGCAATTGACCAATGGCGGTACGGTCACCAATTGCCTGCGTCGCCGGGCCGGCTACGAGGATGATTCCCGCCATCCAGCCGCCTATCACATCGATGTCCCAGATCCGCAACAGCCTGATGGTTCCCCAAATGCCGGCCACCACCGCGGCGAGGCTCAAGGCCCAGGCAGCCAGCTGTGGCGAGTCGAATAGAACCCATTGCACTGCGCCCGCCAACCCAACGAGCGGTGGCAACTGCTCGACTGAGCCAAAGCCCCCGGGATTCCAGCCGCCTGCATAGGCGCCTATGGCATCCCCGCCGGATTCGGGAAGAGGCAGGCTGAATCCGACCGCAGGCCAGCCGTCTCCCCAGAGGGAGCGGACCGACAGCAGCGAGACAAGCACCGTGAGGACACCCACTATGAAGGCCGGCTGGCGCAGGTCATTACTGATCGAAGAAATCGTTAGGCCGTCTTCCCGATCGAGCCGGGAGCGGAGCCGGCCACCGATCTGACCGCCGAGATCGGAAAGGATTGCGGAGCCACGCATCTGGAAGCGGAACAGCTCGGCGTCCCCAAACGCCTTCCCCTTGCGGGCGGCGATCCGTTCGCGGACCAGCGATGGGAGGTGCCATATGTTCCACGCCCACGCTCTGATGAAGTCGAAGAGGGCCCACCGCCCGAGGAACGGCGCGACGATGACCTCGAGAAGACCCAACAGAAGCCGGAGCGGTATCGCCCAAACCAGGGTCAGCAGGCTGTAGACCTTGAGCATGGCCCGGATCCGGCCTGCCCATTCCCGCCACGACTCGGCACGGAAACGCTCGACTGGGAACAAGACTTCGGACGACGGCACGACGACTACTCGGGCTCCACGGAGTCGGGCGCGCTGACAGAGGTCGATCGCGGAAGCTTCGGGCGGCATCTTGGGATCGGGACCACCGACACCACGAGCAAGGTCGCGACGAATCAGCATTGAGACCCCGGCGACCGCGGCGACATCGCGGACCACGTCGTACTGGCCGGCATCAATCTCGTTGGCGTCCAGGCCGAGGTAGGGAACATCGAAGACATCAGTCGCGATACCGACAGCGATCAACCGCTCCGGATCGTCGGCCTGGACCAGCTTCGATCCTGCGACCGCAGCGTCGGCACGCTCACCCTCACGGACCAGAGCTTCGAGGGCGTCGGGCCGGGGCAGGGCGCCTGCGTAGAGGAGCCAGAGATGGGTGATGCTCGTATCGATGGAGCCCAGCAGATTGGGAACGCTGCTCATCCACTCGACACCGACGCCGTCGGCGGCATGGCGTCCCGCCGAGCCGGAGCCGACGACGACAATCCTGGCGGTCTCGTACACTTGGGCTCGGACCCGGGAAATCGTGTCCGACACATCGGCGCCATCGTGCGCAAGCACGGCGGCGACGACCGTTGGTTCGGGGTTCCCGGGGGATGACATAGGCCGCATTCTGGAGTCGTGACCGATCTATCGCAATCTTGACGTCGTTGTGCTTTGTGGTGGCGTTGGCGGTGCCCGCATGGCTCGAGCACTATCCAGTGCTGTCGCACCCGACCGACTGACGGTAGTCGTCAACGTAGGCGACGACGATTATATGTACGGTGCGTTCGTAGCAGCGGATCTCGACACTGTGACTTACACGCTCGCCGGTATCCAGGGCCCGCACGGGTGGGGAATCGCGGGCGACACATTCGCCGTGATGGACGAGTTCAGCGCCCGTGGGATCGACACCAGCTTCCGCCTTGGTGACCGCGACCTGGCTACGTGCTTGCTGCGTACCGAGGCTCTCCGCAACGGCCGGCCGCTCTCTTCAGTCACCGCCGAGATCGCACGGAGTCTGGGCATCGCGGCCAAGATCCTCCCCGCAACCGATGATCGAGTGCGGACGAAGGTGCAGACCGCCAGCGGCGAGTGGCTCTCCTTTCAGGACTACTTCGTTGTGCGACAACACTCCGACGAGGTCCGAAGGCTGACGTACGAGGGAATTGCCTCAGCCAACCCCGCGCCGGGTCTTCTCGACGCAATTGCTGCTGCGGATCTCGTGGTGATTGCACCCTCCAATCCTCCGCTGTCGATCTGGCCAATCCTCGACATCCCGGGTGTGCGGAACTCGGTTGCCTCAGCCGATCGTGTGGCGGCGGTGAGCCCGCTGTTCGGCGGAAAGCCACTGAAGGGGCCGGCGGATCGGGTGATGGCTGCGATGGGTCTGCCTCCTGGAACCCCTGGGGTTCTCGAGGCCTATGACGGTTTGCTGAATGCGCTCGTCGTCGACTCAACAGACCGCGCGGACGAGCGGCTCTCGTCACCCGACACGACGGTGGTTGCCGGAGACACGCGCATGACCACCGAAGCGCAAGGCCGAACCTTCGCCACCTGGCTGATGGATACGATGGCTCCATGATTCAGATCTTTCCGATCAGCGGGATTCCCGAGGTGAGTGAGGGTGACGATGTCGCCACGCTGATCCTCGACGCCTTGGAGGACGCGCCCCTCCGGGACGGTGACGTCCTGGTCGTCACCCACAAGATCGTCTCGAAGGCAGAAGGCCGCTTCATCGACGCCGCCGACGAAGCCGCCTACCGGGCTGCAGTAGCGAACGAGGCCAAAGAGGTCATCCGGCGCCGCGGCGATCTTGTGATCGCCCAGACCCACCACGGCTTCATCTGCGCCAACGCCGGGGTCGATCGGTCCAACGTCCCCGGGGGCCGGGCGGTTCTGCTTCCACTCGATTCGGACCGCTCGGCGCACAGCATCCGGATGAAGGTCAAGAACGCAACGGGCTTCGACGTTCCGGTCATCATCAGTGACACGTTCGGGCGCCCGTGGCGGCGAGGGCAGACCGACGTTGCCATCGGCGTCTCTGGGATGACCGTGCTCGATGACCACAAGGGACGACTCGACGCCAACGGTCGGGTGATGGAGGCGACGGAGATCGCAATAGTCGACGAGATCGCTGCTGCCGCCGATCTGGCGATGGGCAAGGCCACCCAGATCCCCGCCGCCATTGTCCGCGGCGTCGATTGGCAACCCGGAGTGGAGCGGGCGACCGACCTGGTCCGCCCCGCTCACGAGGATCTGTTCCGCTGATGCCGGAGCTACCCGAAATAGTCACCTACATCGATGCCATCGAGCAACGCGTCGGCGGCGAGGTGCTGGAGAATGTGCGAGTCAAGTCGTTCTCGCTTCTGCGTACCTACGATCCGCCACTCGACGCTGTCTTCGGCCAGCAACTCACCTCCCTGCGCCGCATGGGGAAGCGCATCGTCTTCGAGTTCGACGACGAACTGTTCGCGGTGCTGCACCTCATGGTCGCCGGACGGTTGCACTGGCACGAGAAGGGCAAGGCGATTCCCGGCAAGGTCGGTCTCGCCGCTTTCGACTTCGCATCCGGCACGATCATCCTCACCGAAGCGGGCACCAAGCGTCGAGCCTCGCTACACATCGTGCGCGGAGAAGCGGCCCTGGCGGAGCTCGATCCCGGCGGGATCGAGGTGGACGGCGCATCGTTCGAGGAGTTCAAGGCGGCTCTCACCGACGAGCGCCACACGCTGAAGCGAGCCTTGAGCGATGCGAGGCGCATCTCAGGCATTGGTGGGGCTTTCGCCGACGAGATCTTGCACATGGCGAGACTGTCACCGATGCAGATGAACACCAACCTGTCCGACGGGGAGATCGAGCGGCTCCACGAAGCCAGCAAGGTCACGCTGGCCCGCTGGGTTCAAATCAGACGAGACGACATGGGCGAGGGCTTCCCGGAGAAGGTGCGGTCGGCCCACCCCGAAATGGCGGTGCACGGCAAGTACAACGAGCCATGCCCGGTGTGTGAGACCCCGGTGCAACGCATCGTCTACGCATCCCGCGAAACGAACTACTGCCCGGGCTGTCAGACCGGCGGCAAGATCCTGGCGGATCGGTCTCTGTCGCGACTGCTCAAGGACGACTGGCCGAAGACGATCGAGGACCTCGAAGGCTGATCCATTTTGGGGTCGAGGACAAGGCTGCGGTCGTCCCGGCGGTCACCACGCCGCTAAATTCGGGTGCACCAATTTGGACCAGGCGTCGGGGGCCGCAGGGGTGCACCTTCGTCGAGAACAGGAGAACAACCCATGACACGCCGCGCCTTGGTGACAGGCATCACCGGCCAGGATGGTTCGTACCTCGCCGAACAACTGATCGATAAGGGGTACGAGGTACACGGCCTCATCCGCCGCTCCTCGACGTTCGGCACCGAGCGGATCGACCACCTCTATCTCGACTCACACGTCGAGTCCGCCAAGCTCTTCCTCCACTACGGCGACCTGGCCGACGGCAATGGGCTGAGCCGGTTGATGAAGGATGTCGAACCGCATGAGGTCTACAACCTGGGAGCGCAGAGCCACGTCGCCGTGTCGTTCCACAACCCTCTCTACACCGCGGATGTGGTGGCGCTCGGCACGTTGCGGATGCTCGAAGCGATCCGGATGACCAACCCGGAGATCAGGTTCTATCAGGCTTCGTCATCAGAGATGTACGGCAAGGTGTACGAAACACCGCAGTCCGAGACAACGCCTTTCCACCCCCGCTCCCCCTATGCGGTTGGCAAGGTCTACAGCTTCTGGCAGGCAGTCAACTACCGCGAGGCCTACGACATGTATGCCTGCAGCGGCATCCTGTTCAACCACGAGTCGCCGCGCCGCGGCGAGACCTTCGTGACGAGGAAGATCACCAGAGCGGCAACCCGCATCAAGCTCGGCCTGCAAAAGAAGCTGTACCTGGGCAACCTCGACGCCGAACGCGACTGGGGATTCGCCGGCGACTACACCGAGGCGATGTGGATGATCCTGCAACAGGACGAACCGGACGACTATGTGATTGCCACCGGCGAGCGTCACTCTGTCCGCGAGTTCGCCGAGAAGACCTTCGACATGCTGGAACTCGATTGGGAGCGTTACGTCGCATTCGACGAGCGCTACATGCGGCCGGCCGAGGTCGATCTGCTCGAGGGCGACGCCACCAAGGCTCGCAAGGTACTCGGCTGGGAGCCCAAGGTGAGCTTCGATGAGCTCGTCGAGATGATGGTCGAGTCGGACCTCGAACTGGCCAAGCAGGAGCGAGCCCTCGTCGACGCCGGCCTCAAGACCATCGAATGGAACGGGAGCAACTCATGAGCGCGATCGTCGACAAGACCATCGTCGTCACCGGCGGTGCTGGTTTCCTAGGCGGCTTCCTGATCGAGAAACTCGAGGCGGCGGGAGCGGGCGAGATCTTCATCCCCCGTATCGAGAACTACGACCTGACGGAGCCGGATGCCGTCAAGCAGTTGTACGTCGACGCCAAGCCCGACACGGTGATCCACCTGGCAGCGCAGGTTGGCGGTATCGGAGCAAACCGGGAGAACCCCGGCCGGTACTTCTACGCCAACATGGCGATGGGGCTGCACCTGATCGAGGAAGCCCGTAAGAACAAGCTCGGCAAGTTCGTCCAGATCGGCACGGTGTGTGCATATCCGAAGTTCGCTCCGGTTCCCTTCCGCGAGGAGGATCTCTGGAACGGATACCCGGAGGAGACCAACGCCCCGTATGGCGTAGCCAAGAAGGCGCTACTCGTGATGCTGCAGGCGTACAGGCAGCAATACAACCTCAACGGGATCTACCTCTTGCCGGTCAACCTCTACGGTCCCCGGGACAACTTCGATCTCGAGAGTTCGCACGTCATCCCGGCTCTGATCCGCAAGTTCGTCACCGCCCGCGACGAAGGCGCCCCCACCGTTACCGCATGGGGCACCGGTTCTGCCTCACGTGAGTTCCTCTACGTCGATGATGCAGCCCGAGCCATCGTCGCGGCCACCGAGATGTATAACGGCGACCAACCGGTCAACATCGGCACGAGCAACGAGATCACCATCCGCGATCTCGTCGAGCTGATCGCCAAGCTCACCGGGTACGACGGCGAGGTCGTCTGGGACACGACGAAGCCAGACGGCCAGCCGCGGCGCAAGCTCGACACGTCCAAGGCGAAGAAGCTCTTCGACTTCGAGGCCCAGACCGACTTCGAGACCGGCCTCACCCACACCATCAAGTGGTGGGAATCCCAGGCCTAACCCGCCGCTCCCCCGCTTCTTGCGGATCTGGGCCCCGCATGCGGGGCTGACGTCCGCAAGAACGGGATGGATGGGGTCTTGGCCGCTAGAACTCGGCGCTGTTAGGGGTGCGGGGGAACGGGATGACGTCGCGAATGTTCTGCATGCCTGTGGTGAACTGGACCATACGGCCGAAGCCGAGGCCAAAGCCCGCGTGAGGAACGGTTCCGAAGCGGCGCAGGTCGAGGTACCACCAGTACTCCTCGAGCGGCAGCCCGTTCTCCTCGATCGACGCCAGTAGGACGTCATGGCGCTCCTCACGCTGGCTGCCGCCGACGATCTCCCCCACGCCGGGGAGCAGCACGTCCATTGCCGCAACTGTCTTACCGTCGTCGTTACGACGCATGTAGAACGCCTTGATGTCTTTCGGGTAGTCAACGACCACAACCGGCTGGTCGAACACGACCTCAGTTAGGTAGCGCTCGTGCTCGGACTGCAGATCGACACCCCAGCTCACTGGATACTCGAAGGACGTGTCCGCTTTCTCCAGTGCATCGATCGCCTCGGTATAGGTGATTCGTCGGAACTCGCTCGTTGCCAGTTTGTTGAGCCTTTCGAGAAGACCCTCCTGCACCCACTTGTCGAAGAAGGCGAGATCGTCCGGACAGTTCTCCAGGACGAACTGAAACATGTACTTGATGTAGTCCTCCGCCAGGTCGGCGTTATCGGAAAGGTCAGCGAACGCGACTTCGGGCTCGATCATCCAGAACTCCGCAAGGTGCCGCCGCGTGTTCGAGTTCTCCGCACGGAACGTCGGGCCAAACGTGTATACCCGATCCATCGCACATGCATATGCCTCTGCGGAGAGCTGTCCACTCACCGTCAGGAAGGTCGGCTTGCCAAAGAAGTCCTGAGTGAAGTCCACGTCTCCGTCAACCCGCGGTGGATTGCCGACGTCGAATGCCGTGACATTGAACATCTCGCCGGCTCCTTCGGCGTCGCTCGAGGTAATCATCGGAGCGTGGATATAGAGGAAGTCTCGTTCCTGATAGAACTTGTGCGTGGCGAAGGCCAGGGCGTTCCTCACCCGCGCCATGGCTCCGAAGGTGTTGGTGCGCGGCCGGAGGTGAGCTATGTCGCGAAGCTTCTCGAACGAGATCCGCTTCTTCTGTAGCGGGTAGTCCTCTGGATCGGCAAGACCCCACACGTTGACCTTCGCCGCATGGATCTCGACCCGCTGGCCCTTGCCCGGCGACTCAACGAGCTCACCTTCGACCGACACGGCGCTCCCGATCGTGACCGACAGCACCTCGCTCTCGTAGTTCTCGAGCTCGCCCGGAACGATGACCTGAATGCCGGAGAAGCTCGACCCGTCGTTCAGCTCCACAAACGAGAAGCCGCCCTTGGAGTCGCGGCGAGTGCGCACCCAACCCGCGACCTTGACAGGTTCGCCGATGGCATCGGACGTCAACACGTGCTTGATCAGAGTCCGTTTCACGAGACCTCACTCTTAGAGTCGAATTGCCGCCCTAAGGCTAGGAGAACCAGCGGCGATCTACTTCTCAGCGGGCGAGGGCGCCGAATCGGGAGCGGTTGGCGGTTGGCCCCAGTCGGCCATCGAACCGGCGACGAGGGTCATCTCCGCACGCAGCGGACCGAAGTTGTAGATATAGCCGAGTTGCGGCGTCCCGATCATGTCGAGCTGATAGCGCAGGTCCTGAGTGCTGGAGTAGTCGTGACCGTGTGACGTGACCACGATGACTCGGTCGGCCAAGCGCACCAAGCTCGTCGAGTACGCAACGCTGAGAATCGGCGGGGCGTCGACGAGGATGAGGTCGTACTCCTCGCCCCACCGGCGGAACACGTCGGCGACCGACGGAAGCGAGAGGAGATCGGCCGCGGCCACGTCCGGAGTCCCCGACGACAGCAGATCGACCGAGCCTGCACCTTCCATGTTGACCGAAACAATCGCCTCTTCGAGCGTGGTTTCGGCCTGGATGAGATCGGCGAGCCCGTGCCGGGGCGCCACAGACCCGATGAGGATCCGGGTGAGCTCCTGGGAGGTGAAGTCGGCGTCGACAACTAGGACCCTGTTGCCGCTCAAGGCTGCGGCAAACGCAGTGTTGGCGACCACCGTCGTCTTGCCGGTCGAGATGAGCGCGGACGTGACAACCACGGTCTTGAAGGCGGGGCCGCCCGTATCCATGCGATCCCTCTGCACGGCGATGGCCGTCGAGACGAAACGAAACGCCTCGGCCGACACCGATCCAGGTGCCTCAACAACCGGGAGATTGGTCGACAATCGCTCGTCGAGGAAGTTGGGAACATCAGAGATGAGCGGACTGCCGAGCGCCCGTTCCGGCTCCGAACGAGAGCCGAACCTACGCCGGCCGCGCGAGAGCGGGAACGCGATCGCAGATCCGACCACCGCACCAAACATGAACCCGGCGAGCACGAGTACACCAACACTTGACGGTTCTGCCGTCTCGGCCGGATCAACAAAGACCACGCCGCTGGTCGACAACTGCGCATCTACCTCGCGCTGATCACGGACCAGCTGCAGGTCGGCAAGCTGCCGCCGCAGGCTGTCCCGCTCATCGGTCAGCGATTCGGTGTCGATATCGTCGTCCTCACGAGCCAGCGCGGACTGGAGCGTCTCGATCTCCAGTCGAATCTCGTTGAGACGGGCTGCAGTATCGGCCAGGTCCGCAAGGGAGGCCGAGGCGGAGCTCGGCTCGAAAAGGAGCAGGCGGGACAATGCCGTCTCCAGCTGAGCTTCCAGGGCCAATCGGCTCGAGTCACTCGACCGTAGACTGCGCAACTCCTCCTCGACCTCCAGCAGCTCAGATGTCTTGGCCGTGATCGAGGATTCGAGTCCGAGGACGGCGGCATCGAACTCGGCCGCCGCCGTCTCTCGGCCTACTTCTTGATATGCGGCGGCGATGGCATTGGCCATCGTGATCGCCTCGTGCTCGGTAGTGGCGGTGAAGGTGATGGTGATGAGGTCGGAATCCGTCGCTGCGTCGACCGAAAGGCCTTCATCGAGTACGTACCCGACGGAGACCTCGACCGGCGGCTCAGCAGTCGCTGCGATTTCGATCGCCCGCAATGCCACGACCCGGGACGAGACGATTTCGGCCTGGCTCCGCACGTACCGCTCAGGAGTGGCGTCGAAGCCCACCGTGAACAAGTTGGACACCCGAGGATCTTCCACAGCGATTGAAGCGGTTGCCGTGAAGGCCTCGCTGCGCGATCCGTACAACCACCCAAGGCCGGCAAACCCGATAGCAAGCAGCAGGACGAGCCAGCGGTATTGCCATGCTGCCCCGGCGATCGTTGGTTCGAACTGCTCGTTCGACTCGTATACCGCGATTCTGTCCATCTGCCTCAAGCCCTCGTGTCGCACGACGAATACCGTGCGGGAACGGCCGCACGATAGCGCTCGCCCCGATTTGCACTCCACGGACCTAGTCGAAACCGGGTCAGCGAGACCGGTGTTGCGGAACGCCTCAACTCCGCTCGTCGCTATGTCGATGCTATCAGCCGACCAGCATGGGTAACGTAGGGCTAGTTACCTAGCCCAGAGTGAGTCGCGTGGCTCCCAGCAGCGTGTGCAGACGGTCAGCAATCGTATACTCAGCGTTGTGGTGACCTTGTCACTCACGGCCAGGAATCAATGACAAACGGGGGTCCGAGGTGGCTGTTCAAGGGGTAAATGGCATCGCTGTCATCGGCAGTGGCTATGTCGGTACGGTCGTCGCCGCCTGCATGGCCGCGGTGGGTCACGACGTGGTGGGCGTCGAGATCAACCAGGAGAAGCTCGCCAAGCTGCAGAGCGGTTCGTCCTACTTCTACGAGCCCGGCCTAGACGAGCGCCTGCGCTCCGGAATCGAATCCGGGCGGCTCAGGTTCACTGACGATTTCGAGGACGCCATGGCCGCGTCCGAGGTCGTTTTTCTATGTGTCGACACACCCCCAGGCGAAAACGGTCACCCGGATGTCACGAGCGTCACCGCAGCGGCCAAGTCCATTGGACGGGCCATGCACTCGCCTCACGTGATTGTCACCAAGAGCACCGTCCCGGTCGGGAGCGGCAACTGGCTCACCTCGACCATCGAGAGCGTGCTCCCCGACGATGTGGATCCGGGCGTGTTCAGCGTGGTCAGCAACCCGGAGTTCCTCCGCGAGGGCTCTGCAGTGAACGACTATCTGTATCCGGAGCGGATCGTGCTCGGTGGCGATCACGTCGATGCCGTCAACAAGGTGACTGCAACGTATGCGCCGATCCTCGATCAGAGCTTCCCTGGAGGCGCTCTCGAGTCGAAGCCCACCCTCGTCAAGGTCGACCGCTCGACGGCCGAGACCATCAAGTACGCGGCCAACGCTTTCCTCGCCACCAAGATCAGCTTCATCAACGAGATCGCCGAGATCTGCGAATGGGTCGACGCGGATGTCAACGAGGTGGCTCACGCCATCGGACTCGACTCCAGGATCTCCGCCAAGTTCCTCAACGCCGGTGTCGGTTGGGGCGGTTCTTGCTTCGGCAAGGACGTCGAAGCACTCGCCGCGACAGCTCGCGCCCACGGCCAGGAGCCCTTGATTCTCGAAGCAGCCCAGCGCGTCAACCAGCATCAGCGGCATCGCCTCGTGCGCAAGCTGCAGCAACATCTGCGTCCGCTGCGTGGTAGCCGAATCGCCCTGCTCGGCCTGGCGTTCAAGCCGAACACCGATGACACCCGAGATGCGCCGGCGATCACCATCGCCCAGGCACTGACCGAACGCGGAGCAATCGTGCGGGCCTACGACCCGATGGTCAAGCAGGTCCCCGAGCTGCCGAACCTGCAGACGGCGACCGATGCCTACACGCTGGTCGATCAAGCCGATGCGGTAGTTCTACTCACCGAGTGGGATGAGCTACGCGACCTCGACTTTGTCGATGTGGCCGGCCGGATGCGCGGCAACCTGGTCATCGACGGCCGGAATGCATTCGACCCATCCCGGGTCCGCGAAGCCGGTCTTGTCTACGAGGGAATGGGCCGCGGTTCGCTGCCCGCCACCCCGAGAGATCAGGTCTGGTAGCCCGCACCGCGAGCTCAGTCGGCTGGATCAATAGGCATCGCCGTGCTGTAGAAACCTTGTTCCTTCCTTAACGCTAGGACGACTCGTCGCGGCCTACGTTTCTCGAATCATGAGTTCCATCGCACGTGCGTTCTGTACATTTCTCGTCGCCATCGCGGTGCTTGCTCCCGCGAGTGCGGCATCGGCCCTGCCCCCCGGCGGAAGCTTCAACGACGACGACGGCAACGTCCACGAGGGCTACATCGAGGCCATTGCCGCTGAGGGAATCACCACCGGGTGTAACCCGCCGATAAACGACCGCTACTGCCCCGACCGAAACGTGACCCGCGGGGAGATGGCCGCCTTCTTGGTCCGCGCCCTCGGCCTGACCTCGGACGGCGGCAAGGATTGGTTCACCGACGACAACGGAAGTCCCTTCGAAAGCGCCATCAACAAGGTCGCCGCGGCCGGTATCACCCAGGGATGCAACCCGCCGCAAAACGACCGCTACTGCCCGTCCAACTCGGTGACCCGGGGTCAGATGGCGGCCTTTCTCGTCCGCGCCTACAACCTGAGCGGCTCTACATCGGGGAACCCGTTCGTTGATGACGACGGCTCGACGTTCGAGGACCACATCGAGAAGCTACGCGCAGCCGGCATCACGAAGGGCTGCAACCCGCCGATCAACAACCGCTATTGCCCCACCAATCCCGTCCGTCGCGACGAGATGGCGACGTTCATCGGCCGTGCCAGCGGGCTGACGCCGAACACGCCACCGCCACGCGTCGAGGTCGGCGATGTCGATGTCCACATCTACCCCGGCGACGACATCAACAGCATCGCCAATAGCAACCCGACCGGCACAGTCTTCATGATCCACGGCGAGCACCATGGCCAGCAGGTGTCACCACGCGACTATCAGGTCTTTATCGGTGACTCCGATGCCGTCATGGACGGCGACGACTGGGCGGACAACGCCTTCAACTCGAGCGCCAAGGGTGTCCAGATCATCGGCCTCGAGATCAGGGACTACGAGCCGGGTGACTGGAGGGGAGCGATCACCGGCCTGGGTGGCGACTGGCTCATCGAGGACTGCGACATCCACCACAATCGGACAGCAGGAATCTGGCTCGAGAACGGCGATCCGGTCGTCCGCAACAACCACATCCACCACAACGACCGCAGCGGGCTCAGCGTCCGCTACACCAACGGCGGCCTCATCGAGGGCAACGAGATAGCCCACAACAACTATCGCGATCAGTGGGAGTGGGGTGTTGAAGCCGGTGGCGGGAAGATGTGGTCCAACGACGGCTTGATCCTCCGCGGCAACTGGTCGCACGACAACCACGGCCCGGGATTGTGGACCGATCACGACAACATCAACATCGTCTACGAGGACAACCTCATCGAGGACAACTACGCCAACGGGATCTTCCACGAGATCAGCTACGGCGCAATAATTCGCAACAACGTCATCAGGCGGAATGGCTTCGATCACGCTGCCTGGATGTGGGGTGGCGGAATCATGATCGCCTCGTCGCAGGATGTCGAGATCTACGGCAACACCCTCGAAGACAACTACAACGGCATCGCCATGACCAGGCAGAACCGGGGCAGCGGCGCCCACGGCGAGTGGACCCTGGAGGACAACTTCGTCCACGACAACACCGTGATCAACAGCGGCAACACCGGCGCAGCCAGCGACTACGGCGGCGACACGATCTACTACTCAAACATCAGGTTCGAGGGCAACAGCTACAGCGGCAGCTCGGGCTGGTTCTGGTTTGGCCGCGAAGTGTCGTGGTCGGAGTGGAACGGCTACGGCCACGATGATTGAGAGTTGGTTCAGCGGGTAGCCGCAACGTCGTCAAACCAATGAGTAGTGACTTCCTGCAGAAACTTTATGGAATCCTTAAAGCGAGCCACATCGGGCTCCGACTATCTTCGTCGGATCATGAGTTCATTCGCGCGAGCATGCTTTACGTTCCTGGTGGCGGTAGCTGTGTTCGTTCCCGCAACTGCCGCGTCCGCCTTGCCACCAGGTGGGACGTTCACCGACGATGACGGAAGCGTCCACGAGGGTTACATCGAGGCAATCGCTGCCGCAGGAATCACCTCGGGATGCAATCCGCCCCTAAACGACCGGTATTGCCCGTCACGAGCGGTCACTCGCGGCGAAATGGCTGCCTTCCTCGTTCGTGCCCTCGGGTTGACGAACGATGGCGGCCAGGATTGGTTCACCGACGACAACGGCTCGCCGTTCGAGAGTTCGATCAACCGCATGGCCGCTGCCGGGATCACGAACGGTTGTGGCAACGGTCGGTACTGCCCCAACGCAACGGTGACTCGAGAACAGATGGCCGCGTTCCTCGTCCGCGCCTACAACCTTGGCGGCTCGACGGCTGGTGATCCTTTCATCGACGACAACGGCTCGATGTTCGAAAACGACATCGAGAAGCTGCGCGCTTCGGGCGTCACCAAGGGATGCAACCCGCCGCTCAACACGGAGTTCTGTCCTTACAAGGCGGTGAGGCGTGACGAGATGGCAACTTTCATCGGTCGTGCTAGCGGTCTCGAGGCCATCGCTCCACCACCGCGCGTTGAGGTGGGAGATGTCGATGTCCACATCTACGCCGGGGACAACATCAACAGCATCGCCAACAGTCACCCGGCCGGCACCGTGTTCATGATCCATGGCGAACACCACGGCCAGCAGGTATCGCCGCGGGACTATCAAGTCTTCCTCGGCGACTCCGGCGCCGTCATGGACGGTGACAACTGGGCGGAAAACGCCTTCAGCTCGAGCGCCAAGGGTGTCCAGATCATCGGCCTCGAAATCCGCGATTACCGACCGGGCAGCAACGACGGTGCGGTCCGCGGCATGGGCAGCGACTGGCTCGTCGAGAACTGCAACATCCACAACAACGATACGGCAGCCATTTGGGTTCAAGATGGCGAACCCGTCATCCGGGGGAACCACCTCCACAACAACGGCAAGATCGGTCTGGTCATCCTGTATGCCGATGGAGGCATCGTCGAGAACAACGAGATCTCCTACAACAACATCGGTCAGGACTGGGGCAACACCGACGGCGGCGCCAAGTTCTGGGACAACGAGAACCTCGTGATCCGGGGCAACTGGTCACATCACAACCACGGACCGGGCCTGTGGGCCGACGGCGGCAACAAGGGCTTTATCTACGAGAACAACCTTGTCGAGGACAACTACGCCAACGGGATCTTCCACGAGATCAGCTACGACGCCGTGATCAGAGACAATGTGCTGCGCCGCAACGGCTTTGGGCATGACGCATGGCTCTGGGGCGGCGGCATCATGATCGCCTCGTCTCCGAACGTTGAGATCTACGGCAACACGCTCGAAGACAACTACAACGGCATCTCCATGACCCGGCAGAACCGCGGATCGGGCGAGTTCGGCGAGCACACCCTCGCCAACAACTACGTCCACGACAACACAATCATCAACAGCGGCACAACCGGCATTGCCCAGGACATCGGCAGCGACGGCGTCTACTACGCCAACAACCGATTTGAGGGCAACACCTACTCCGGGTCGTCCGACTGGTTCTGGTTGAACCGTGACCGCTCGTGGAGCGAGTGGAATGGATACGGGCATGACGACGGCTGATTTCGGCTGCTGAGCGGCCGAAATCAGCTTGGAGTTTCGGCTTTGCCGAAACTCTGGCTACCCGGATTCACTGATGAGGGCCTGCTTGGCGGGCCCTCTCCTACTTCCGGCGAAGTTTGTGGCGGATGATTTGCAGGACGAGCAGGACCGCATAGGCGGGGTTGTTCCAGACGTACCGCCGCCACAGCCGGCGTGGCTCCTGAATCAAGCGGAACAACCACTCGAGACCGGCCTTCTGCATCCAGGCCGGAGCCTGCTTCTTGGTCCCCGCTAGGAAGTCGAAGGCAGCCCCGACTCCGAGCAGAGCGACTCCGGGGAGATGGGGCCGAACCTCATGCATCCAGAGTTCCTGCTTGGGCATGCCGAGACCGACCCACACCACATCTGCGCCGCTGTCTCGAATCGCCGCCATCGCCGATTCCGTCTCCTCGTCGGTCATCGGCCGGAACGGGGGCGAGAACGAGCCGACCAGGTCCGCATGGGGGGCGATCTCGGCAAGCTTCGCCTCGAGCTGCGTAAGTGTCTCAGGGGTGCTGCCGTAGATGTAGTGCTTCCAACCTGCGTCATCGACGAAGGCCTTGCGCATGAGCTCGGGGCCGTACACACGCTCTTGCTCCGAGCGAACCGTGGCGCGGAGGCCCCAGACGATGGGCACGCCGTCGGGCGTAGCAATCTCCGCCTCGCTGATGGCGTGGCGAAGCGCCGGATTGCGTCGCGCCGACATGACCGAATGCACGTTGCACACCGCAACGACGGTCGCTTGATCCTGCGGCCGGTTGGTCAACCGATCGATCACGTCGTCATACGAGGTCACCGAGATCGGGATTCCGACGACCGGCGCCTTCTCTGGAAAGCTCAAGAGGTCCTCCTGTCACCACACGTCACAGAGCGAGGCTAAACCAGCGCGTGTGAACCAGGTTCTGCGAATACCCGAGAGTGGGTTGGTCAGTGCGGTTCAGTGACCTTTTTGCGAGCCCAGGGCCGCAGGGATGGTCAGCATCATGATCCGCAGGTCGGCCTTGAGGCCGATACTGTCGACGTACTCGATGTCAACATCGGTGGCCTCGTGCATCGGCACGTCGCCGCGCTCGGAGACCTGCCACAGGCCGGTGACGCCGGGCTTCACGTCGTGACGACGATGCTGCCACTCCTCATACTTGGCGACGATATGCGGCAATTCGGGACGTGGACCCACCAGGCTCATGTGACCAAGCGCCACATTCCAGAACTGCGGTAT
>CAJIBB010000661.1_pt1 | contig 22222 bp, 22 predicted proteins | sample 9199201 | NCBI WGS metagenome assembly CAJIBB01 (sample SAMEA7708290, study PRJEB35096) | sediment metagenome | biome: marine neritic benthic zone biome [ENVO:01000025]; feature: sediment [ENVO:00002007]; material: shallow marine sediment [ENVO:03000034] sea grass bed [ENVO_01000059] ... | reverse complement strand
GCATCAGCGAGCCTATCGGCGATCTCAGTGTCGTCAGCACCGCGGTCGATGACGATCTCGAGTTCTTCGATTCGGTGTTCGGCCTGGACGTTTGGGTCGACGACCGAGATCACCGTCTCGGTTGCCCGCTTGATGGGATAGAGCAGGTCGCCGGGGACGGAGTCTTCGGCAGCGACCGCAACGCCAGGCAGTGCAAGAAGCACCGCGGCTGCGACAACGGTCGCGAGGCGAGCACGAGGCCGGCGCTTCTCTGTGCTTGGCTCGCCAGGATTGCGCAGCTCGGATCTCATCGCGCCGATGTGCCGTTCGGCGGTGCGCTCGTCGATCTCGACACGCAGTCCACCGAGTCTGTTTTTGAGCTCACGCTTCATCGCTACCGCCCTGAAGATTCCGGTCTATCTGTTCAGACGTCGCGTGGAGGCGAGATTCGACGCTTGAAAGCTCCCGACGGAGCCTGCGCTCAGCACGAGCGGACGCCGCATACACCGCGGTTCGGTTGCTACCGAGGATCGACGCAACGTCGTCAACCGAGCAGCCCACGACGTGGCGGAGAACGAGGATTGTCCTGTGCCGCTCTCCGAGACGCATGAGCGCCTCGTGCAACGCCGGATCGCCGTCGTCTCCCGCAACGATCGTCGCATGCTCGGGTAGGACTTCGGTCGGTTGCTCAGGTCGGCGTTTGCGACGACGCAGCTCGTCGAGACAGGAGAAGCGGACGCTTCGATAAAGCCACGCGCGAAGTGATCCCCCGTCGCCCTCGATGGTGTGGGCAGCTCGCGCCAGTTCGAGGAACGCCTGCTGCACGGCGTCCTCTGCAGCACCGCGGTCACGCAGCATGCCGTTCGCAAACGAGAGTAGATCGGACGCGACAAGCCGGTAGACGGTCGCAAACGCCGCATCAGAGCGTTGTCGAACTCCGTCCACCAGGCTGTCGTCGATCTCCCTCGGGTGGCTCAATCACACCACCCTCGGTTGACGCCTACTCAGGGTTGGCGTGGTTCCATGCGAGCCGATGGCAGACGTGCCACCACCACCGCAAACTGCGTCGGATGGTTCGGTCCGTATGGCTCTGGATGTAGTCGATACAGCGGGCGAGGATCGGTCGGACCTCGGGTCGCTGTGGCTCGCAGTCATGTGCCCGATCTGACTCCGGGGCGAGGTCACATGCGCGCTCACGGTCTGTGACCCGATCGCGAACTGGCTCCGCCGGGCGATCCGTGGGAACGTCCCGCACACGGTCTTGATCCCGATCGCGAACCGGATCAGCAACATCGCTGGCTGGAACGACGTCCGGGGCCTCATCGGCACCGGCGCGCACCTGCGCCGCATTCTGCTGCGCTTCGCCTCTGCCATCATTCCTGCCTGTCTCCGCGGATGCGATTGCGGCCGGCCCGACCACAAGCGCCGTGGCAACCAGTGTTGTAGTCGCGGCTCTCCATAGTTTGGTCATTGGTCCTCCTTACCGGGCGTCATATCGATAAGGACGCCGGCCGAGGCACGGATTCGACGGTGGATCTCGAGTCAGACCCGGCCGGTCTCGTGAGCCCACATCGCGAGCTCGACGCGGTTCCGCACCTCCAGCTTGGTCATGAGGCTCGATAGGTGAGCTTTGACGGTACTCAGGCTGATGTGGAGCTCTTCAGCGATTTCGGCGTTGGTGCGGCCCATGGCGACGGTGATCAGGACCTCCTCCTCGCGGTCGGTCAGCGGCCACGCAGGTTCTGCGGGTGCAGCCTCGCCGGCTTTGTCGGCGAAGGTGGCAAGGAGTCGTCCGGTGATACTCGGCGAAATGAGCGCATCGCCATTCGCCGCAGCATGGATGGCCTGGACGAGCAACTCTGGTCCTGCGTCTTTGAGGAGAAAGCCACGGGCGCCCGCCTTGAGGGCGTCGTGCACGTACTCATCGAGGTCGAAGGTCGTGATGATGACGATGGCCATAGGGTCTTCGACTTCCGACCCGGCGAGGGCACGGGTTGCCTCGATGCCGTCCATCTCCGGCATGCGGATATCGAACAGGCACACGTCGGGCCGAAGCGACCGCGCCAGAGCGACGGCCCGAAGCCCATTCTCTGCCTGACCGACCACTTCGATGTCCGGTTGTGCATCGAGAATCATGCTCAGCCCGGCTCGTGACAGCTCCTGGTCGTCCGCAACAACAACGCTGATCGTCACTCTGCTTCTCCGTTCCTCGGGAGCGCAGCCTCAACACGCCAACCGCGACTCGGCCGTGGGCCGGCGGAGAAGGAACCCCCGAGCAGCTTGGCGCGCTCCGCCATCCCCGCCAAGCCAAAGCCGGAGGCGCCTTCGCCCAAAGGTGGCATGGGGTCACCGTCGTCCTCGACAGTCAGGCGGATCGACTCCTCGGAGCCGGTCACGCTCACTTCAACCCGGGACGCATGGCGGGCGTGGCGGCGAGCGTTGGTGATCGACTCCTGAGCGATGCGATAGGTCGCGGCTGCAACCGATGGCCGTAAGTCCTCTAGATCACCGGCGAGCTCGACCGTCACCTCGGGCGCAGCGCCTGAGGAGTCGGCGAACTGGTGGATGTCGGCGACGCGAGGCTGCGGCGACCGGGCCGCACTTTCCCCTTTCCGCAGGATTCCCACCATTGCCCTCATCTCTGCCAGCGTGCGCGAAGACGCTTCCTCTATGGAGTCGAGAGCCTGAGTTGCCGCGTCGGGATCTGTCGCTGCGACGGTGCGTCCTGCCTGGGCCTGAATCGAAATAGCAGAGACGTGATGAGCCACGGTGTCGTGCAGCTCGCGGGCCAGCTGCTCGCGCTCGCTCGACCGAACCTGCTCCATCATCCGATGCCTTGCAGTGGCGGCGTAGCGGGCCCAGCCACCAAGTGCCGCTGGGAACAGCAAGAACACGGTTCCAGCGATCGATTCGCCCAGGTCTGAGTTGCCGATCCACATGCTGACCCAGACAAACGAGAGCATGATCGGCAGCCCAACGATCTCATCGCGGCCTGATCCCCAGCGGATCAGCGAGAAGGGGAGTATCAGGAGGAACGCACCGGAGTAGAGACCATCCCCTTTCTCAATGCCGACAACCCAGCCGCCGACTTCGAGCAATCCGCCAGAGCCCAACCCGCGGGCGACGACAGCTAGCGGGACCACGCGCCGCCAGGGCAGGGCGAAGGCAACCAGCAACACCGAGACCAGGTAGCCGCCCTTCCAGGGGAGATCACGGAGAGCAGCCTCGATCAGTGCTACCGGGACGATGACCGCGACGAGAGCCCAGTCGGCCCGACCCGGAGGAGGTGGGTCCGGGACCGCTGGTTCATTCCAGATCGAACGTAAGAACCTCAGCATTCTTGGTCAGCGTAGAGGACACGGCGAGGAGACGAATCAGCCGAAAGTACAACCGCTTCACTCGTCGTGCGGATAGGGGAACTATGGCCGATTCCCCGATGGCGGCCACTGCGCATTCCCGGACGATGCGGGCGACATTCGGAAGGAGAGCGAATATGTCGAACGCGTTGTACAGATTGGGGAGAGCCGCTGCGGCCCACCCCTGGCGAGTGCTGGGAGTATGGGTCCTCGTAGCTGTCCTGGTGATCGGGGCTTCCGGGGCATTCGGCGAGGAGTTGAAGGACGAATCGTCGGTCCCCGGCCTCGACTCTCAGATTGCCCTCGAGCTGCTCACGTCCGTCGAGTCAGAGGCGGCCGGGCTAACTGCCGAGGTCGTGCTGATGCCAGAGAGCGGCGAATCGTTCTTTACGTCTGAATCAGCACGGGCCGGCCTGAGAGACGTCCAGCAGCTGGTCGGCGACCTGCCCAATGTGATAGGCACGTCGGACCCGGCGGGGGCGGTCGAGGCAGGCACGGAGAGCGCGCTGACCAGCGGGTCCTTTTCGCCCGACGGCACGATTGCCCTCATCCGGGTGCAGTATCCGGTGTTGGAGGAGTTGAGTGTCGATGACCTCGAGAACCTCAAGGACCTACGCACCGAGGCTCTCGCCGCCACGGACCTCGCGGTCGAGCTGAGTGGGGACCTGTTCTTCTCGTTTGAGTCGGGGGAGACCAATGTCGGCGAGATGATTGGTCTCATGGTCGCCGCGGTCGTTCTCCTGGTCGCCTTCGGGTCGTTCATTGCGATGGGTCTACCGATCGGGTTGGCGCTCTTCGGAATTGCTCTCGGCGTCAGTGCGATGCCGCTGGTTTCGCTCCTCGTTGACATCCCGAGCTTCGCCCCAGAGATGGGCACCATGATCGGACTCGGAGTGGGCATCGACTACGCCCTCTTCCTCGTGACCCGGCATCGGGAGCACCTTGCTCGCGGTATGACAGTTGTTGAGTCCGCCGGTCGCGCCAACGCCACCGCAGGGCAGGCGATTGTGTTTGCCGGCGGCACCGTCGTGATCGCCATCATGGGGATGGCCGTCGCCGGGATCCCGTTCATGACCGCCGGTGGGTTCGCCACCGCGATCATCGTGATGATCATGGTGATCGCCTCGATCACCCTCTTGCCCGCCTTCCTCGGCTTCGCCGGATATCGGATGAAGCGTCTCACCCTGCATCGCAAGCGTCAGATCGGCCGCGGCAAGGCCTCGCGCTGGATGCGTTGGGGTCGTCACGTATCTCGCAATGCCAAGACGTACGCAATCGGAGTAACAGTTCTGCTGGTCGCGCTCACCGCACCGGTGCTCAGTCTCCGGCTGGGCTTCCCCGACGATGGAACGCTCCCGGAGTCGCGCACCGAGCGCCGCGCCTACGACCTGGTGGCCGAGGGCTTCGGCCCCGGCGCCAACGGGCCGCTGCTGATCGCAGTTGATGTATCAGAGGACGCCGCGGTGGTCGAGCCGCTTGCCGCCGCAATCGCTGCCGACGAGGGCGTCGCTGGGATCGCCCCACCCGATGTCAATCTCGACGCCGGGGTCGCCACCATCGTGGCCTTTCCAACGACTGCACCACAGGACGGTGAGACTGTCGAGACCATCAAGCGTCTGCGCAGTTCCGTGTTCCCGGCGCTCCTCGAAGGGAGCCCAGCTCACGCACACGTTGGCGGATTGACCGCCAGTTGGGCCGACATGGGGGAGAAGGTGGGCGATCGTCTGCTGCTCTTCATTGGAGCGGTCATCGTGATGTCGTTTGGTCTGCTCACGCTGCTGTTCCGGTCGATCCTGGTTCCATTGAAAGCTGCCCTACTGAATCTGCTGAGTATCGGTGCTGCCTACGGAGTTCTCGTGATGGTGTTCCAATGGGGCTGGGGCAAGGGTCTGTTCGGGCTTGAGTCGACCGTGCCGATCGTGTCCTTCATCCCTATGTTCATGTTTGCGGTCCTGTTCGGGCTGTCGATGGACTACGAGGTGTTCCTGCTCTCCCGGGTGCGGGAGGAGTATGTGATCACCGGAGACAACGAGGGATCGGTCATTCATGGCATCGCCAGTACGGCACGAGTCATCACGTCGGCGGCCCTCATCATGATCTCGGTGTTCCTCGGCTTTGTCTTCGGGTCTGATCCGAGCATCAAGATGGTTGGACTGGGTCTCGCCACGGCCATCCTGGTTGATGCGACGATCGTGCGTCTCGTGCTGGTGCCGGCCACGATGAAGCTCATGGGGGATGCGAACTGGTGGATCCCGAAGTGGCTGGATCGCCGACTCCCGATGATCCACATTGAGGGGGAGGCCGGTCTGCCAGAGCCCGAGATGGTTGCTGACAGCAGCGAGAGCCGGGAGTTGGTCCCGGTGGGCTGAGCGTAGCGAGCATCCAGAGGAGAGGGGCCACCGTTGTTGTGGTGGCCCCTCTTTCTTTGCCCTCTTGACTCCCAACCTACAGGTAGGTAGGCTCGTGTCGAGTGAGGAGGCAATGATGAACGCTGAAGTCACAACGGAGCGACTGACCAAGGAGTACGGGGACCGGGCCGTCGTCGATGATCTGGATCTGGAGATCAGGGAAGGGTCGATCTTCTGTCTGCTCGGTCCCAATGGATCCGGCAAGACGACGACAGTGGCGATGCTCACCACGATGCGTCGACCAACGAGTGGCGCGGCGACCGTGTGCGGGTACAGCCTGTCCGCGGAGCCTGCTCAGGTCCGGAGCGTCGTCGGAGTAGCCCTGCAGCACACCGGAGTTGACGACCTCATGAGCGGGCGAGAGATGCTTGCGCTGCAGGCAACGCTGCAGGGTCTTCGTGGATCTGACGCCAAGCATCGGGTCTCGGATCTGATTGACCTGCTCGATCTCTCCAGCCACATCGATACCCGGATGGGCACCTGGAGCGGCGGGTTGCGCCGCCGAATTGACCTTGCCGCCGCTCTGGTGCATCGACCACGACTGCTTTTTCTAGACGAACCCACCACCGGTCTGGATCCGGCAAGCCGCAGGGCGATATGGCAGGAGATCAGGAGGTTGAGCGGTGAGGGGGTGACCGTGTTCCTGACCACCCAATACCTAGACGAAGCCGACGAACTGGCCGACGAGGTCGGCATCCTGCGAGACGGCGAGCTGGTGATCACGGCAACGCCGCGCGAGCTGAAGGACGGCCTCGGGGACAGGACATTCGTTCTCGAGCTGGCGGATCGCACGATGGCCGAGCGGGCTCAAGCCGTTGTTGGCGGCAGCGTTGGCCCAGACGAGTCCGCCGAACTCAGGGTCGTTGTGGATCAGAGGGGCGGCGCCGAGTGCTTCACGATGCTCACCGCCGCAGGGCTCGAAGTGAAACACATCAGTATCTCCGAACCCACCCTCGAAGATGTCTTCCTCCGCCTGACGGCGGCATGAGAGGAGTATCTATGACGATCGCACCAACCATCCGCCCCCAACAGTTGATTGCACTCAGGTCGCTAACGCTGCGCTCGATCCAAACGTGTCTGCGTCTGCCGGCGCTGGTCATCGGACCGCTCTTCATGAGCGCGTTCTTTCTGATCATCTACGATGGACAACTCTCGGCGGCGGCTGCCCAGTTTGTGCCCGGCGGCAGCTACGTCTCATTCCTCATCCCGCTCGTTCTGTTGACGACGGCTTTCAGCGGTGGAGCAATTGCCGGCCAGCTGATCCTGCGTGATCTCGACTCGGGCTACTACGCCTGCATGGCGCTCACGCCGAGCCGCCGCGGCCTTCTCGCCGCTGCTCCGACGATCGCCGGAGTACTTGTCATCGCAATCCAAGCGGTCGTTCTCGTTGCGCTCGGTTGGCTGCTCGGTATGTCTCAGCCGCACGGGTTGGCCGGCATTGCGGTCGTCGTTGGTTTCACCGCGATCGCCGGCGGGGGATTCCTGCTGCTCGCCCTGGCCGCCGCGCTGCTCGGTCGCAACATGGCCGCGGTCAATACCGTGACGTGGGTCTTCTTCCCGCTGTCGTTCATGACCACTACCTTCATGCCGCGTGAGCGGCTGGATGGTTGGATGGCGGTGGCTGCCGACTGGAATCCGCTCACCTACCTCCTCGAGGGTATGCGAGTCGCCCTCAGCCCGGGCTGGGAACAGGCCGTCCTGGCCCAGGGTGCGGGAGCCGCCGTGGCGATCGTTTTCGCCGGAATGGCGGCGGTATGGTTTGGTCTGCGTCGCAACGCTGAGGAGGTTGGCTGATGAGTCCCGAGTCGACAAGAGAACGCATCCTCGACGGCTTTTCCGACCAATTGCTCGAGTACGGATATCGAGGGATCTCGCTTCAGGCAATCACCGATGCGGTGGGAATCAAGCGGCCGAGCATGTATCACCACTTCCCCGACGGGAAAGAGCAGATCTACGCCGAGGTGGCCCTTCGCATCATCAACGAGGACGCCGCCCGGCTGGAGACGGCGCTCGCAACAGAGGGTGGCCTGGAGCATCAGCTCGAGGCAATCGCCATGCTGCATACGGACGATGCCCGCAAGGTTGCCCTCGATCAGCGCATCTACGACGCCACCCGCTACGTGAGCGACGAGACCAGAACAACAGTATCAACCAGATATGTCGAGGGCCTAATGGCGCCAGTCCGCAAGCTCATGGCCGAAGCCGTCTCCCTTGGTGAGTTGCGCGACGAGGATCCGGAGTTGCTGATGCAGACGTTCTTCGGCATGTCTGCGGCCGTCCAGGGCATCCCCGAGGACGTGGGAATGCCTGCGGACCGGCGTGGAGGGTCGCGACCGGATCCCGGTCAGCTGGCGCGGCGAGTGGTCAGGCTGTTCCTCGAGGGCGCCGCCGCCCGCTGAGCCTTTCGTCACACAATGTTCATGCAAGCGTCGTCTTGGCGTCATCCTTCCTAGATAGGGTCGCCGCAGGGACTAACAGGAGGGATCTCTCTTGACGCGTACAGTCAGTCGTCGCCGCGCGGCCGTTTTGATCGCAGCCACCGTGGCTCTACTCGTTGCTTTGATGAGCAGCACAGCCTCACCCGTATCGGCGGACGCCGACGGTTTGAGTGTCGAACTGCTCTCGACCGTCGAATCGGAAGGTGCCGAGATCGCAGCATTCGCTCGTGTATCGGACCGAGTGTTCGTCACCAACCCAGAGGCAGATACGCCCCGGGTTGACGTTATCGATGTTTCCGACCCGGCCAACGCCGAGCTCATCGGCTATCTCGAGCTGTCCGGCAACCCGAACTCCGTCGCAGTCCGCAACGATCTCGTAGTCGTGGCGGTCGAAGGCGACGAGGTGGATGACAACGGTGAAGTCATGTTCTTCAGCGCTCGTTCACTGCACCACACCGGAAGCGTCGAGGTCGGTGTCTTGCCGGACTCCGTCGCTATCTCGCCCAACGGTCGCTATGTGGTCACCGCCAACGAGGCCGAGCCGAACGATGACTACGACGTCGATCCCGAAGGCACCATCTCGATCATCCGGATGCGTGGCTACCGGCCGGGCAACGTATCCACGGCGACCTTCACCGACTACGCAGCTGATGAACTTCGCGCACTCGGCGTTCGGATCTTCGGACCGGACGCAACAGCAGCCCAGGACCTCGAGCCGGAGTACATCGCCATCTCCGATAACTCCCGGTATGCCTACGTGACGCTGCAGGAGAACAACGCCATCGCAGTTGTCGATCTGCGCCGTGCCGAGGTGCACGACATCTGGCCGCTCGGCTTCAAGGATCATTCGCTTGCAGAGAATGCGATGGACGCCTCGAACGAGGATGGCATCGACGGCAACCTGCAAACGTGGCCGACGCTGGGCATGTACCAGCCAGATGCGATCGCCTACTACCGCGGCTTCCTCTACACAGCCAACGAGGGCGATGCCCGCGACTACGACGGCTACAGCGAGGAAGAGCGAGTGAAGGACTTGCTGCTCGATGCCAGCGTCTTCCCGGACGCCGACACATTGCAGGAGGACGAGAACCTTGGCCGCCTGAAGACAACAACGGCCACCGGTGATGACGATGGTGATGGTGACTTCGACACCATCTACAGCTACGGCGCTCGATCCATGTCCGTCTGGAACGCCCAAACCGGCGAGCTGGTGTGGGACTCCGGTTCGATGGTCGAGCAGGCGGTTCTTGCCGCCGGTTCATGGGAAGAGGGTCGTTCTGATGACAAGGGCCCCGAGCCAGAGGGTGTCACCATCGGCAAGGTAGGGGCATACACCTACGCATTCCTCGGCTTGGAGCGGACCAGTGACGTGATGGTGTTCGACCTGTCCAACCCGGCGCATCCCGAGTACGTTGCGATTATCCCCGCACCCGAGGGTGCGATCTCGCCGGAGGGGCTCACCGTCGTGAGCCGCAACGACTCTCCGACTCACTCGGCCCTGCTCATCGTCACCTACGAGGTGAGTGGAACGACCGCCGTGTTCGAACTCAGCAACTAGCCACCAACAACGGTCGAGGGGTGTGCCCGCTATTGGTGCACACCCCTCAGCCGTGTCCAGGCAATCCCTCGTCCAGGTAGCCGACAACGGGGGCGAGCCACTCAATCGACTCTTGGGTGATTGGATCCACCACGAGCTGCATGTGCTCGACACCAGCGGCGGCGAAAGCCGCCAGTCGATGGGCGATCTCCTCATGGCTGCCGGCAATGGCGTTCTCGCCTTCGTGCTCGGGATCACCGTAGATCCTGCCCTGCCCGCCGGGGGCGCGAACCATGATGGCCGCAGTCCTCGCAACCTCACCAGGGTCTCGTCCAACCTCGGCGCAGATCGCATCGATCTGGTCGTTGAGTGCTGCGAATCCCTCCGGTGTGTTGCCAAACCACGCGTGCCAGGCGTTCCACATGTCGACATGAGGCAACGTCGCTCTCAACACTCTCGGCCCTTGCGATCCGACCATCAGAGGTGGGCCGCCGGGTCGTGGTGCGGGCGCCAAGACGCAGTCATCAACCACGTAGTACTTGCCGGCGAAGGACGTTGCGCCGGTTCGCAGCAGATTACGGATGATGGCGAACGCCTCCTCGAAGCGGCTGGCCCGGTGATCGAACGGAAACCCGAAGGCGTCGTACTCAGTACGGTTCCAGCCCGCCCCCAGACCGACGATGAGCCGTCCAGCCGAGATCTCATCGACGGTGGCTGCCTTCTTTGCCAGCATGGCGGGGCTGTGAAATGAGGTCGCGGCGACGAGCGGGCCCAGTTGGACGCGGTCGGTAACGGCCGCAAGAGCGGCCAGGAGTGACCACGCCTCCCACGGCCCGCGCGGCCCATCGGGCTGCCGGTAGAGAAGGTGATCGCCGACCCAGACCGAGTCAAAGCCGACTGTCTCCGCAGTGACAGCCATTTCACGTAGTTCGGGCCAGCGCACCTCGCGCTCCACCTCGGGTAGTTGCACACCGATCGAGAAGGGTCTAGTCATACGGAGAGCTTATCGACACCGAACTGAAGTAGATGGCTGAGAAGAACAGGCGCAAGATGCGGTTTCAGTGGCGGGCGCACCGCCTGTCATGGAACCTGTCCGGTGGAAGGCTCGGGCGCAAGGTGGTCGGCATGCCGGTGCTCGAACTGGTGACCCGTGGCCATAAATCCGGACTCGACCGCAACATCCTCATCACATATGTCGACAGCGGGGGCAACCCCGCCATCATCGGGTCCAACGCGGGTCGAGATAGTGATCCAGCTTGGGTGAGAAACCTGCGTGCGCAGCCCGAGGCCAGAGCACGCTGGGCGGGTCAGTGGCGCAACGTCGTCGCACAAGAGCTCGAAGGGATCGAGTACGAATCGGTGTGGCTCAGGGCGGTGAGCCTCAATTCCGACTATGAGACCTACCGGCAGGGGATGACCAGGCACATTCCGATATTCCGCCTCAATCAGCCCTAGCCACTGCTGGCTCACGATCGGTCTTGCGCGGCGAAGTGATGCGGCCGTACGCCAGCAAGAAGGGATACGTAGCTATGGCGGGAGCGACGAACCACAGCGGTCGTGATACCCACCACTCGGATGTCGGCTCGGCCGGCGGTAGATAGTCGAAGGCGATGAACAAGGCGGCGATGGCAATCGCCATGCCTGTGGTGTGCAGCAGGTACAGCGGGAGTGAGTTGGCGTTGACCCAGCGGAACGTTTGCTGCCAGCGGGGATTGGTATCGAGCCGGTCGACGACCCAATCGCGAGCCAACAACACCAGACCCACCTGGAGGAGGGTCAGTGCCACGATGGCGAGGGTGGGTGGACCCATGTTCGAGAAGCGCTCTCCCGGTACGCCCACAACCGAGCGTGGATAGAAGCCCATGTTGGTCAGGGCAATCAAGCTGAACAGCCCTCCCCAGAAGAACATCCAGCCAACCCGGCGCGGTCCCGCGACGAGCTTGTCATAGAAGAAGCCGAGCTGGTGAGCGAGCCCCCAGATCACGATGAAGTTGAGCCAGGCTGCCCAGCCCTGCAGGTGATGGAAGCGGAGTACGTCGAGCACTGCTGCAAGGCCAACCAGCCAGACGAGGACGAGTTCGCCCCATCGCCAGTGAGCCCTGATGGCCAGCGGGGCTATGAGCACGAGAACGAGGTATACGACGAGAAACCACAGCGGTGACAGCACCAGGATCACTGCAGACCAGGTCCATTCGGCCTCGAGGAACTCGGCGAGAGCGAAGCCGATCCCGATCCAGATGGCGACGAGGATGAGGGCGGGGACGAGAAGCCGGCGCGTCCGTCTCTTGAGAAAACGGCGCGAGTCGCCCTTCTTGTAGTTGTCGAAGGCAAGTCGATGCGTGAAGCCTCCGACGAAAAAGAAGACAGGCATTACCTGGAGGACCCATGTAGTTGCCCACATCCCCCTGGTGAACCCAATGGGATTGGTCGGCGACACTCGCTCGGGGGTCAATTCGAGGATGGTGAACACCCAGTGCCAGATGACGACAACGACCAGCGAGAACGCCCTGAGGAAATCGACATAGCGGTCACGTTCCCGGCTCATCCGAGCACGCTAGCCGGAGAAACGCCGATCAGCCTTCCAAAGAATGTCCGCCCCGGCTGTCGAAATGTCCGCGTACGGTTCGTCGTAGAGGTGAAGAGCGGCCCGAAGATGGGCTGCAGATGCAAGGAGAGGGAGACAATGGCTTCACACAAGATCGTGCACTGGGAGCTGATGGGCGAAGACGGCGACAAGCTCGCTGCCTTCTACGAGAACTTGTTCGGATGGAAGGGCGAGGGCGTGCCCGGCTTCGACAAGTACAACATGGTTTCGGCCGACCATTCCGGCTTGGCCGGAGCCGTCGGGAGCGGCAACGAGCACATGCCTTCGTACCAGACGATGTACGTCGAGGTCGACAACGTCGACGAGGCTCTAGGGAGTGCTGTGTCCAACGGCGGAGCGATCGTTGCGCCGCGCACCGTGATTCCGGGGATGGTGACGTTCGGGCTGTTCAACGATCCAGCCGGCAATCTCGTCGGAGTCGTGGAAGAGGAGACTCCCGCGGCTGAGTAAGAGGGCCCATAGTCGGGGGCGGGGTTCGGTATCCGGACCCCGCCCCAGTCTTGTTCAGGACCCGAGGGAGTGCATGGTGTCCGCAAGGGCCGGGTACAAGGACCGATAGTCGTCGTACCGTTCGTCGTACACACCTACAGCCTCACCGGGCTCGGTCGGCGGATCGAGGCGGAGCCATGCCAAGGACGCCGCCTGTGCTGAGTCGAACCACCCCGCACCGACAGCGGCAAGCATTGCCGCCCCCTGTGCGGCGCCCTCGGCGGTCGATACCGTCATAACGTTGGCTTGGAGGACGTCGGCGAGTATCTGACGCCACACCGGGCTCTGTGTGCCGCCGCCGGAGGCACGAATCTCTTGCACGGTGCCGCCTCCAGCGGCTCGGATCAGTTCGAGGCTATCCCGCAACCCGAAGGTAACCCCCTCCATCACGGCCCGTGCGAGGTGTCGGCGCTCGTGCCGAACGGTCAGCCCGACGAAGGCCCCACGTGCTTGCGGATCCGGATGTGGAGTTCGCTCGCCGGTCAGGTAGGGGAGGAACAGCAGCCCTTCGGCCCCTGCCGGGCTGTCGCCGGCGGATGCGGAAAGCTCCGCAAACTCGACGTTCGGGGCCACGGTGTCGCGGAACCAGCGGAAGGAGCCGGCCGCTGAGAGCATGACGCCCATGAAATGCCACCGGTCGGGCACTGCGTGGCAGAAGGCGTGCAGGCGGCCCTCAGGTTCTACCCGAGGTGCGTCGGTTGCGGTGAACACCACTCCCGAGGTGCCGAGAGATAGCCCCACGACGCCCGGATCGATCGCACCGACAGCGACGCCATTTGCAGCCTGATCCCCGGCACCACCAACCACCGGGGTACCCGGGGCGAGACCGGTTGCTGCGCCCGCACCGGCTGTGACTGGTCCCGTTACCTGGTGGCCTTCGAACGTCGGCGGGAAGAGGGACGCGCTCAGATCGAGAGCCTCGAGAACCTCCCCGGACCACGTTCGCGTTTCCAGGTCGAACAGTACGGTTCCCGCTCCGCCCGCACGATCGCTGGCGTATTCGCCTGTGAGGCGGAGGCGGACATAATCCTTCGGCAGCAGCACATGTCGTGCCCTAGAGAACACTTCGGGTTCGTTGTTACGCACCCAAAGGAGCTTCGGCGCCGTGAACCCGGTGAGCGCGTCGTTGCCGGTGATGGCAATGAGGCGGTCCTTGCCGACTCGAGCCCGGATCTCGTCACATTCGGCAGCCGTGCGCTGGTCGTTCCAGAGGATTGCGGGCCGGAGCACCTCACCTGACTCATCGAGCAGCACGAGTCCGTGCATTTGCCCAGTGAGCCCCACGGCGACGACGTCTGCTCCGGAGACGCCACCTTTGGCGAGAGCCCCGGTGACGGCGATCTTGGTGGCCTCCCACCACAGGTCAGGACTCTGCTCTGCCCAAAGAGGTTGCGGTGTCTCAAACGAGTATTCGCTCGATGCGACGGCAACAACTGCTCCCGTCTCGTCGACCAGCTGAGCCTTCGTCGCCGTTGTCGAGGAGTCGATGCCAACTACGTATTTCATAATGCCTCCGGGTCGCGGTCGAGCCGTCTGGCTATCTCAGAGAGGGGAGTACCCGGGTCGATGGTGCGAAGCTCCCACTGCTCCATGTGGCCTGTCGCCTCGCCGGGCTGGAGAGCAACTCGTGGTCCCAAGGTCTCGAGCTCGAGAAAGTCGGCACAGGAGTAGCACTGGGCTGCAGCGCCGCGATCGAGATAGTCCCCGGCCCTCTGGTCTGCTCTCTTGACGAAGAGGGTTGTGCCAGAGCTATAGGCAAGCCAGCCACGATCGAGCGAGGTTCCCACTTTGGTGGGTGTCGTACGCCTGGCGTCGATCATCATCATGCGGCGGTCAAGCACGAAGGGGTTGTCTTCTGTCGCTGAATAGGGCCAAAGAACGATCGAGGCGTTGGGCTGCAGCGAATGCGAATCGGCCGGCGGAATCGGAAGAGGCAGGATTGCCATGCCTCCCGGGTTGAGTTGGGTGATAGCCCAAGGAGCGACGTCGATGACCTCATCGCCCCGATTGATCAACCGGTGGTCCACCGTCACCGTGCCCCCGGAAAGCGTGACCGTGATTTGTTTGCCGATCGGTACTTGAGTCGTACCGGGGTGTGTGACAGTTGCGTGGTCAGAGCCGGATGACGTGATTTGGACAGGTTCGTCGTCCGGCTCGTATGTGATCTCCGGTATCTCAGGCGCGACCCAGAGCCGATGCCCGCCCTGCAACCGGTACTTTCGCCCCCCGGCAAGGTCGATTCCGAGATCCCCCAGCTCGGCGAACACGTTCTCGCCGCCGGGCTGCCGCAATGAGGTGACTCTGGGACCGAAGTGGCTGGCGACCACTACTTCGAGCTCATCAGTCTGGAGAACAAGTGGTTGTGGTGTGATGATCCGGTCCTCGTGCGCTTGGTGATTGAGAGTACCAAGCGCACAAGGCACCATGGATTCGTCAGCTAGAGGCCGTCCGGGCGGTCGCCGAGGGTGACGGGAACGACGGCTCCGGTATCCAGCGTGATGTTGATCGTGTCTCCAGATCCGAAACGCCGGAGTGAGGCAACCAGATCGTTGAAGCTGAGGATCTCGAGGCCTTCGATGGCCGCGATGACATCACCCTCGATGATGCCTGCGTTCGCCGCCGCGGTGCCGGCATCAACCTGGGTCACCAGGATCCCCTGGGGGATGGAACCACCGTCTGCTGTGTCGGCGAGCGAGGGCTCCGGCCAAATCCCGAGGTACGGGCTCGACGCCGAGCCAGTCGCAATGATCTCGTCGGCTACTCGCGTGACGATCTCGATCGGAGTGGCAAAGCCGATTCCTTCAATCCCGACGTCGCTCACGCCAACCGCAGTGGTGATGCCGACGAGGCGTCCTTCACCATCGACGAGTGCGCCGCCGCTGGAGCCCTGGGTGATTGGGGCATCCGTCTGGAGCATGCCGTAGAGCACTGTGGTGGCGTTGGTGCGGACCTGGCGACCGAATGCCGAAACAACACCGACGGTGAGCGACGGACCTCCGTCGAGTCCGAGCGGGCTACCGACGGCTACTGCTGGATCGCCGACGGTGAGCGCATCAGTGCTGCCGGCCGCGATGGCCGGGAGATCGATCGCAGGAACCTCGAGGACAGCCAGATCGGTGCTCGGATCTGTTCCGACTACCTCGGCCGGATAGATCCGTCCGTCTGCCAGGACGACCTCATAGGTAGATCCGGCTGAGACAACGTGATCATTCGTCAGAATGTGGCCGTTGTTGTCATAGACGACCCCTGAACCGGAACCGACGATGGTGTCCTGGCCGTTGAAGGATGCTCCACGGATCTGAACAGTCACGACAGACGGGATGACGACTCGCCCGACTTCGGCTGCGTCGAGCTGGTCCGGTGATGTGCGAGCCACGAGATCCTCTGCAGTGGCAATCCCGTCCGACGCCGTTGCCGTCGCTTCCGGTTGCGACGTGGTTGTGGTCGGCAGAGTTGTTGCCGTCGTTGTGGTCGTTGTTGTGTCTGCAGCGGCTACCGGCGAACCACCAGACGAAGCGGCTACCGCTCCGGCGGTAACTGCGGCCGCGACGGCAAGCGCGGCCAAGTACCAGCGCCAATATCCCCGACTTCGGCTGGGGGCGGCGGTTACGGGATCGGTTGTGTTTGTCGGGTTGTCACGCAGGTCCATAGTGCGTCCTTTGTCATCGTTCATAGAGATGTTCGATGCCGACTATGAGAATCGGATGAGTAATCGGTTGCTGATCTATGAATCTCGAAACGTGACGGGGTCAGTCGATTATTCCGAGATCGGCGATCGTGTCGATCGGAACAACGATCTCCTCGCCGACGGGATGCTGCCACTCGATGGACCAGCGGAGCAGCAGCGCGGTTGCAGCGTTCTCTTCCGAGATCAGCTCACCGACGCGGTCCAACAACTGTGCGCCGGAGCGGGTGAACGCCTGCGGGTTGGCCATCGCCGGGTTCTGCTGACTTGACTGAAACAGGCTCTCAGCAATCAGCTGGGTCGGGTTGACGCCGTCGAGTGCGGGATCGTCTGTGCCGTCGAACACAACCCGGATGTCGGCCCGGATGCGACCCTCGTTCTCGTCTATGACGTGCCATTCGATCCAGCCCCATTCATCGGTGAACTCCAGCGTGTCCACAGAAACCGTGAGCCCGCCGCCAACGTCGATAAGGACCGGTTCTTGGAGGAGGTAGGGACGATCTATGCCCTCGAGCAGGAATTCCCCTGCGGCCTCATTGACGGAAATGGCCCCGCACCCCTGGCATCCCGTCCGGGCAACCATCTCCGTGCCGCGTCGCACGATCAGTGCCGGGTCGGAGCCCGGGATCGAAGTCACGTCGGCGAACTCAACGGTGGTCATACCGGGAGCGAGGGCAGATTCGATCGATCTAGTGGCGCGAACGTCCCGGCCGTCACCGGTCAAGACCCAGTCTGCCGAGTGGAACGAACCGGTGTCGGCCGGGACGAGATCGCTGCGCACGGACTCGTTCACGATCACGTAGAGGTTGCCATCTCTGCTGAAGGCGGCGACCGGCCGCAGCCCGACGCCATCTGCGTCGATGTAGCCGTCGGGAACCTCTGGAGACGGGTCAGGAGCTGCCGTCGTGGTTGTCGTGGCAGCCGCAACTGTCGTCGTTGTCTCGGCGGTTCCTCCCTTTCCGAGAGCGAATGCACCGATGGCGAGACCGGCCACTGCTGCGGCGACGAAGGCGATCACCGGCGGAAACCGCATCGGTCGTTCGTTCGGGTCGGGATCCAGCGGCGATCGGGCGAGCTCCTCCCAGATGCTCTCGCTCATTCGGGGTCCGCCATGGTGACTTCCATCGTCTGGTCAACATGGATCCAGACCGATCCCTCGACCTTCATCCTGATCGGCGACGGAACCTCCTCGGAGTCATAGGTGAGGTTCCAGCGTGGTCTGCCCTCCGCCTCCCTGACAGCCGATACCCATCCGGGGCCGGAGCCGATGACTCTGAGCTGATCCACATTGAACCCACGTTCCGAGATCAACTCGACCTGGACGATTGTGCGCGCCTGTTCGGTCACGGCAAGCAGGCGCGCAGTGATCCCGGGGGCGACCCTGATGGCTTCTGCTCCGATGTCGAGCGTCACCTCGGCCCGAATGGGGCTGAGCACGCTATAACCGGCCAACTCGACGCTGTCGATGGAGGCCAGATCAAACTGCTCACCCACCTCGAAACGGGCGGCGCGGGCATCCGGATTGGCAGCTCTGCCCTCGATCCGCATGTCGCCGGCCACAACCACCCAGTCTTCGAGGTACACCGTGTTGAGTTCCTCAGCTGCGATGGTCAGCGTGTTGCCGAAGCCGAGCTGCTGAGTGACGGCCATGGCGTCGGCGGTGGGAGCCAGGTTGGCGACGGAGAACTCCACGACGAGCTGGGTACGGTCGAGGTAGGGCGCTTCTGCAACCACCGCAGCGGGTCCGATGATCGTCTCGTCCGGGTCAACGAAGATGGCTCGCGGCTCAGTGGTGGGCACCGCAAGAGCGCTCGTCGCGGGCACTTGGTCGGACTCGGTGTCAGGTGACGCGTCGCCTTGATTCAGCAGAGCGCCGAGCACAGCGGCGCCAGCGAAAATGAGGACGGCCGCGGCCGTCTGTCTCACCATTTGCAATGCCTCCGCGGGGCATTCTATCTGTGCGGTTCATCTCCGGGCGAGTGGGCCCGGCGGGTCTACGGCATCGAGTCGGCGATGTCCGAGTACTCCGAAGACAATGAACCGCCAAACGCAGCGACTGCCACAACGGCGACGATTGCGATGAGGGCGACGAGAAGCGCATACTCGACAAGGCTGGCGCCGGACTCGTCTTCTTGCAGGCTGTGGAGCCAGTTTTGCACGCTGATAAACACGCTCATCGGGAGCCGTCCTCTGTCGGTTGCTTACAGTTGTCGGATGACTGCTCTAAGTAGTTCCCCTCAACTAAACAACTAATCTGCCGAAGCGTCTAGGGGTCGAGCGACCTATTCCATACTCATACCCACATAGCGACCCTGGGTCGTACAATCGAGCAAGCGCAACCAAAGGTATCCAGTGGACCTATCACATCAGAGCATCACCGGACGCAACTTCGACCTGAACCGAAGAGGCTACGACCCGGACACCGTCGATGCCCATCTTGCCGAGATTGCGCGCGCCGTCGCCGAGCGCGAAGCGCACACTGCAGAACTGGAGCGCAAGATTTCGTCACTCGAGGCAAAGGTTCAGGATGCCAACGAGTCCGAGGAAGCGCTGCGCCTGACGCTCAAAGCTGCCGCCCACGCCAAAGAAGAGCTACTGGCCGGGGCTCGTGAGCAGGCGGGCATTATGGAGCGAGAGGCGGAGCAGAGAGCATCCGAGCTGGTTTCCGAAGCCGAGAGTCGCGCTCACGCCATGACGTCCGAGGCCCAGACACAGGCCGAACATCTGACCGCTGAGGCGCAGGCGAAGGCCGAAGCGCTTACTGCCGGAGCCAGTGCGCAAGCGAAGAGCGTTGCCCAGGCAGCCCTGGCCGAGAGCGAGATGCTGGTCGGCAGGATCGAAGAGCTCCGTGGTCAACTCGCGGGCGCCGAACAGGCACTGCAGGCGCTGCGCACTGATTCGAGCCCGCAGCTCGATGCGGCGCGGAACGAGCTGGACAGTGCCTTGGAGGCTGCCCGGGCTAGTGCCGAGAACCCTGAGCTCCTTGCCGCAGCCGCTCCCGTTGCGCCCCAGTCGGCGCCGCCACCACCGCCACCACCGCCCCCGCCATTCGCTGACAGCGTGCCGCCGGCCTTTGCCGACGCACCGGCGGAGTCGGCTTCGTTTGAGCAACCGGCCGAAGCGACACCTGCACCACCTCCGGAGTTCGTCGAGTCTCCGAATGAGCCCGCGTCCGAACACGTCGAGGAGGCAGCTGCCGAGACCGCGGACGAGCCTGTCGAGCAGAACGCTGAGACCGCGACAGCGCAAGACGACCTGGGTGGAGAACCTGCCCCACACCTCGAGGTCGTGGAAGGTGATGAGGCAGTGGCTCAGAACGCCGGAGGAGAGCAGCCTGCTCCTGGAGAGAAGTCCGAGTCGACTGCCGACATCAGCGACAAAGTAGACCGGTTGCTCGAGGAGCTTCGCGAAGTCACCTGATCTCTCAGGCCGGCACGACCAGGTGCTTGCTCAGCAGTCGCCACGTCGCGGGTGCTGCGAGTTCGTGCTTCATCGATCGCAAGGTGCGCACAAACGTCGGCATAGCGGCTTCCGTAGCCATCGGGTTGGGACGCGCCGCCGCCAGGACCCGGTGATCGGGACGCAACACCAAGACATCGGTATCGGGCCAGTGGCTTTTTACCAGCGCCACCTCCGCCTCGAGAGCGGTGCGCCCGAAGCGGTCGAAGATGTCTTCGTAGAACCGAGCGCCCGGGCGTCTCTCGGCTGCAGCGAGCGGTGCAACGATGAGTATGAAGTCCAGGGGCTCGTCGTTGCCGAGCACGAGGTCGACGGATGTGCCGCTGGCGAGCCCGCCATCGGCGTACCAACGGTCCCGAATCAGCACCGGTTGGAAGATGCCCGGTACCGCTGCGGAAGCGGCCACCGCGTTGCGAATCTGGGCGGGCGGAGCCGCTTCGGTGCCGAACGGCATGCGTGCTCGTCCTTCGACGTCGTAGGCGACGATGACGGTGGGGTGGTCCGGCCAGCTGGAGGCAGCGTCCCCGAGTGCTTCCAAGACCCAGTCCGCGAGGCCGCTTGTTGAGTAGATGGCAGGAGATCCGAGAACGAGACTCAGATCCGGGCGGCGGAGCCCTGGGGCCACACCGTGGCGCAGCCAGCGAACCACTCCGGAAGGACGACTCCTGGTGAAGACCCTCTGCTTGAGGGTCTCCGCCACGTCGTCACGGGTCACGGCATCACCGACGAATGTGTGCAGGTTGAGCTGGTCACCCCGCACCATCGCGCCGGTGAGAGCGCCGCACGAGGTGCCGATGACCACATCCGCCGAGTTGGGGTTCCACCCGGTAGCAAGCTGCAGGGTCAGCAGGGCGCCAAACTGGAACGCCGCGCCGGTGATCCCACCGCCACCCAATACAAGGCCCACTCTGCTCACGGGCATAGGATACGGTTGAAACACTTGCCTTCGCGGGAGGGGATGCCGATGGTGAGTGAGGCTGGGACGGAGCGGCAATTGGGCGTTACAACATCAAGACTGCATCCAGATTCCCGTGGGGAGCTGCAGGAGCTGATCCAGCGGAGCGATCGACATGACGCTGAGCCGTCCCTTTCTGAATACAAGTCGCTGCGTCTCGATGGGCGACTCGATGCCCGGGAACGAGTTGCGTTCGCCGACGACGGTTCCATCGTTGGCTACGGCCAGGCGGCCTGGCATCGCGGTCCCACCGACCACGGCCATTGGGCTGCCGAGATCGTGGTCGCACCGGAACACCGCAGGGGGCCTGTCGCACGGGTGCTGATCGAGTCGTTGCGCGAAGAGTCAGGGCAAACTCCAATCACGCTGTGGGCTAGGGCGCCGTACGTTGCAGCCGCCGCTCGTGCGGCTGGCTGGCAACCCAAGCGGGTACTGCTCGAGATGCGGACCTCGCTTCCGATCGGGTGCGAGGATTCCACCCTTGAAGACTTCAAGGTGGCAACATTCCGTGTTGGCGCCGACGAGGGTGCCTGGCTGAATGCGAACAACGCCGCGTTTGCGGGTCATCCGGAGAACGGTTCGATGACCAGGCGTGATCTCGAGCACCGGATCGCCCAGTCCTGGTTCGACAACAAGGGCTTTTTCCTCATTTGGGACGGTGACGATCTTGCCGGGTCATGCTGGACCAAGATCCACGACGACGGCGTTGGCGAGATCTACATCGTCGGTGTGGTCCCCGCCTGGGAAGGTCGCGGTCTGGGGCGAAGCCTCGTATGTCGTGGTCTCGAGTATCTGGCAGCGGAACGTCACCTGAGCAGAGCGAAGCTGTTTGTCGAAGCCGACAACGAACGCGCTGTCTCTCTATACGAGAGCATGGGCTTCACCACAGCACAGACTGTTGAGGCCTTCGAGTTTCGTGAGCCGAGCTGACCCTCTAGTCGGTGCGTTCCTCGCTCAGGGTGGCCGCAGCAACGGCACGCTTGAACTCCGATAGATACAGCTCATGGGTTCCGATTGCCGCATCCATCGCTCGCTCGACACGGAACACGAGCGTCATTGCAGCGTGATACACGATCCACCGGTCGAGTTGGTACTGATCGAGCGAACGTCCGTATCCCTCCTGGAATGCGGTCGCGGCCTGGGGCCCGGCGTTCAAACCAAGTAGCCAGGTTGCCTTCGACAGATCCCACTCAGAGGGAGCGACGGTCGCCCATTCCCACGTGATGAGGGTCACATTGCCATTGTCGTCAACGACGAAGTTGTCCGGAGCGGGGTTGGTGTGCGCACTGCGAGGATCCGAGGCAAATGGAG
>CAJIBB010000394.1_pt1 | contig 23343 bp, 23 predicted proteins | sample 9199201 | NCBI WGS metagenome assembly CAJIBB01 (sample SAMEA7708290, study PRJEB35096) | sediment metagenome | biome: marine neritic benthic zone biome [ENVO:01000025]; feature: sediment [ENVO:00002007]; material: shallow marine sediment [ENVO:03000034] sea grass bed [ENVO_01000059] ... | reverse complement strand
GTGGTCGGTGCGAAGTCGACGTTCACGCCACCCTCGCCAGAAGCATCACGGCTCTGGGTGTAGGTGGTGTTGCGGACGAGCACGTCGATCTCACCGGCCTTGAGCACGTCAAAGCGCTCAGCGGCGGTGAGAGGCGTGAACTCCACTGCGTTGGCATCACCGAGAACGGCAGCTGCGATAGCACGGCAGTAGTCGGCGTCGAAGCCGATTGCTGTGCCGTCAGGCTGGATCTCGGAGAAGCCCGGCAGCGAACCGCTGATACCGCACTTCAGAACGTCACGAGCCTGGACAGCTGCGAGCGTTCCACCGTCACTGGCCTGACCGGCGTCACCGCCGGCGGCCGTCGTTTCCGTAGCCGCTGCTGTGGTCTCTGTTGGTTCGTCAGATTCCGACTCACCGCCACACGCGGCCGCAACAAGAGCGAGTACTGCGAGCAGTACTGCAAGTCGCTTGATCATGAGGTTTCCCCTCCCTCCGGTATTTCACATTTGCGAAGCATCCACAGGGGGATGCGTGTGGCGAAGTTAGCCGCACAAAAGTGCACGCGCCAACAAGAGGTTGGGATTAAGTGCCAAACCCTGGAATTGGAATTTGCTCAGATGCCCTGAGCGTGGAAGAAGACCCGGCGGTCGCGGGCCTGGTCTAGCTCAGCAAAAAGAACCCGCTGCCATTGACCGAGGAGGACTTCTCCGTCGACCACGGGAATGGTCACCGAAGGCTGGCCGGTGAGCAACTGACGGACATGGGCGTGGCCGTTGATGAACTCGTCCTCTTGCAGGTTCTCGGTACGTACTGAGTGATCGTCATGCTCGTAATACGCGTCTTCAGGGATCACACTTGTGATCAGCCTGCGGTAGTCGTTGAGGAAGCCGGTCTCGGACTCGTTGATGACGACAGTTGTGGTCGTGTGCGGGCTGTAGACGGTGACCTGACCATGTCGTACCCCGGACCGGGCTACGACGTCGCGCGTGAGGTCGGTGACGTCCCAGAACTCGTTCGGCTCTGTCGAGGTGAAATGGAGAGCTTCCGTCCTAATGGCGGGCTCGGTGGATTCAGCGAGAACAGTCAGGGAACCCGTCGGCTGACGGGTCGCTTGACGTACTGGACTTTGTTCCTTCAAGGGTGATCCGCTCCCAGGATTATGAGCGACAGAACCATACTCGGCGTGCGAGGTTAACGGACTCTGCCTACTTGGCGCTACTCATTTTGCCGTAGTCCGTCGCGCAAGAATGCGATCCGCGATGCCGTGACGATTTCTGTGTCGTCGTCTCCTCGTGCCGATAGCTCATCTATCCCGCCAACGAGGTGGTCGGCGACGATAGTTCCGAGCGAACGTGGATCCATCGCGGGGAAGACGCCGGTCTCGATACCTTTGCGACACAGGCGAACCACCTCGTGGCGGATGCCATCGAAAACCGACCACGCCCTGTCGCGCTCGGGCTTCGGTAGCTCCCGACTCACCCGAAACAGAAGGGTTGCCTCGACCGGGTACTTGGCAACCATGGTGAACGACCGTGCGAGGATCTCGGCGAGTCGATCGGCTGGAGACGACTCAGGGAGGCCATCGAGGATCTGCTCGACTATCAGCGGAAGCCGCTGGTCGATCAGCCCGGCGAGCACCGCTTCCTTGTTCGGGAAGTACTCATAGACGGTTGTCCGGGCAATTCCCGCCTCGTCGGCCAGGAGGGCGATCGAGGTCCCGGAGAGCCCTTTTCGGACAAAACAACGCGCACCCGCCTCGAGGAGGGCGTTGCGGGTGAGCTCTTTGTGCTCGTCGATGGTCGCCGCGTTGATCTTCGGCATGAGAGTCGATTGTATTACCCAACCCCGGCGAGGATTCTCCCGATGACTTGTGCCGGGTTGGTTCTGGCACGAACCTCGTCGCTTCGGGCCGGTACAATCCGCCCGACCGGCCACACATCCTTTGGAGGGATCGTGCCTACAACCGTTTTGATTGGTGCCCAATGGGGAGACGAAGGCAAGGGGAAGGTGACCGACCATCTCTCCGAGACCGCTGATGTAGTCGTCAGATACCAGGGCGGCAACAACGCCGGCCACACGATCATCGTCGATGGCGAGAGGTTTGCGCTGACCTTGATCCCCAGCGGTGTTCTCTACCCCCAGGTGACGCCGGTGATCGGCAATGGATGCGTGATTGACCCGTCGGTCCTGGTCGAAGAGATGGCTGAGTTGGACTCGCGGGGCATCGATCCGACCCGGCTCCGCATCTCGGCAAATGCGCACGTGATCATGCCGTATCACCGCAAGCTCGATGCGGTGATGGAGCGTTTCCTCGGCCAGCAGCAGATCGGCACAACCAAGCGCGGCATCGGCCCGGCTTACATGGACAAGTTCTCCCGCCACGGCATTCGGGTCCAGGACCTGTTCGACCCGAAGATCTTCCGACAGAAGCTCGAAGTTGCTTTGAAGGACAAGAACAAGGTCCTCACCAAGGTGTACAACTCACTGCCGATGGAACTCGAGCCCATCGTCGACGAGTACCTGCGACATGCCGACAGCCTCAAGGACTACGTCGCCGACACCTCGCTTCTGCTTTGGGAAGCACAGCAGGCCGGCAAGAACATCATCTTCGAAGGCGCCCAGGGCACGCTCCTCGACATCGACCACGGCACCTATCCGTTCGTCACTTCATCCAACCCGACCGCCGGGGGAGCCACCACCGGTAGCGGCATCGGTCCGACGACCATCAACCGCATCATTGGTGTCGCCAAGGCCTACATCACCCGGGTCGGTACCGGCCCCTTCCCCACGGAACTCCACGACGAGACCGGCTCCCGCATGGTGGAGCTGGGTGGCGAGTTCGGAACGGTCACCGGACGCCGACGCCGCTGTGGATGGCTCGACCTGGTCGCACTGCGGTATGCGGTGCGGGTCAACGGCCTCACCGAACTTGCGATGACCAAGCTCGACATCCTCTCGCACTTCGAGACACTCCGAGTTGGCGTGGCCTACAACTCACTGGGTGAGCGTTTCGACGAGTTCCCCCGCCAGCAGCGCATCCTGTACAACTGCGCGCCCATGTACGACGAGCTGCCCGGCTGGAACACCGACATCTCCGGTGTTCGGAAGTTCAGCGATCTACCCAAGGAAGCCCAGCACTACATCGAGTACGTGGAGGAGGCGATCGGGATCCCGGTGTCGATGATCGGAGTGGGCCCGGCTCGTGACGCCACCGTGATGAGGACGACATGAGGGTCCTGCTCGTCGGCGGCGGCGGGAGAGAGCATGCGCTCGGCTGGAAGCTCGCCCAAAGCCAGACCATCACCGACCTGATCGCTGTCCCCGGCAATCCCGGGTTCGCCCAACTCGGTGCGTGTGTGCCCGGGATCGACATCCTCGACCCACAGGCGATTGTCGACCTAGCACTGGCCAACGCCATCGACCTCGTAGTCATCGGGCCCGAGCAGCCGCTCGCCGCCGGTGTTGTCGATTCCCTCACTGCAGCTGGCATCCGTGCGTTTGGGCCGACCCGTGCCGGAGCGCAACTGGAGTCGTCGAAGGCGTTCGCCAAGACGATCATGAAACGGGCCGGCGTGCCGACGGCGAAATGGCGGGCCTTCACCGACGTCGACGAGGCAATCGAGTATCTCGAATCGGTCGACGGACCATACGTGGTCAAGGCCGATGGACTCGCCTACGGAAAGGGCGTGCTGGTGACGGAGGACCTCATCGCCGCACAGGGTTGGGCGAGGCTGTGTATCGCCGGAGAATTCGGCGACGCCGGTTCGACCGTGGTCATCGAGGAATACCTTGCCGGACAAGAGGTTTCAGTGTTTGCGATCTGCGATGGCACCAGAGCCGTCGCTCTCGAGCCTGCTCGCGATTACAAACGCCACCGCGATGGCGATCGCGGCCCCAACACCGGCGGCATGGGCTGCTACTCGCCCGTCGCCGATCTCCCCGAAGATCTGGTCGACCGCACTCTCAACGAGGTGATCCACCCGGTCTTGACCGAGATGTCGAAGGACGGCATCGAGTATCGCGGCTTCCTCTACGCAGGTCTCGTGCTCACCGAGGACGGCCCGAAGGTCCTCGAGTTCAACTGCCGCCTCGGTGATCCGGAGACGCAGGTTCTGATGGCGCGGCTCGATGAGGACCTTCTCGAACTACTGGCCTCGGCTGCGGAGGGCTACCTCCCCGACGGACCGCTCCGCTGGACCGACACGGCCGTCGTCGACGTCGTCCTCACCGCGGCCGGCTATCCGGACAACCCGGAGACCGGACGGGCAATCAGCGGGGTCAACGAGGTCAACAGCATTCCGCATGTGCAGGTCTTCCACGCCAACACGCGACGAACACCCGAAGGGTTGGTGACGGCCGGCGGGCGTGTGCTCAACGTCGTGGCCCACGGTAGGGACATCGCCCAAGCCCGGGCCCACGCTTACGAGGCGGCCTCGCACATCCACTTTGGCGGAATCCATTACCGCCGCGACGTGGCCCAGTCATGATCCCCCGCTACACGCTGCCGGAGATGTCCCGCATCTGGAGCGAGGAACACAAACTCGAGGTGTGGAAGGAGATGGAGACCCTCGTCGTCGAGGCTTGGGTCGAGCAAGGCGTCGCTCCAGCCGAGGAAGCGACCGCGGTGCGTGAAGCACCGGCGGTCGACCCCGTCGAATGGAAGGTTCGCGAAGAGACGACGAACCACGACGTGGCGGCGTTCGTCGATGTCTTGGCCGAGTCCGTAGAGAACGGCGGAGAGTGGGTCCACTATGGGCTCACCTCGTCCGACATGCTCGACACCGCTCAGGGGCTCATCCTCAAGGAGGCCGCGAATCTGCTGCAACGCAGGGTCGATGATCTGCTGAAGGTCGTGAAAACAAAGGCGATCGAACATCGCAACACAGTCATGATCGGCCGCACCCACGGGATCTGGGCGGAACCGACAACCTTTGGGCTGAAGCTGGCGACGTGGGCTTTCGAGATTGATCGGGACCGGAAACGTCTCGCCGCAGCAGCCGAGTCGATCGCGGTCGGCAAGATCTCTGGTGCCGTCGGCACCTACGCCCACACGCCTCCCGCCATCGAGGAGTACGTGTGTGAGCAGTTGGGGCTGGCGATCGAGCCGGCGTCTTCACAGATCACCCACCGTGATCGCCACGCCGAATTCCTGTCTGTGCTCGCTCTCATCGGGGCATCGCTCGAGCGGTTCGCCACCGAGATCCGGCACCTGCAGCGGTCGGAGGTCGGAGAAGCGAGGGAGTCGTTCGGTAAGGGCCAGAAGGGGTCTTCAGCCATGCCGCACAAGCGGAACCCGATCGCATCGGAGAACGTGACGGGCCTTGCCCGGCTGCTGCGTTCCTATGCGTCAGCGGGCTTCGAGAACGTTGCCCTGTGGCACGAACGTGACATCTCACATTCATCGGCGGAGCGGGTTGCTCTGCCGGACTCGTGCCTGATCCTCGACTTCGCTCTCGTTCGCATGACGAGCTTGATCGACAACCTGGTGGTCAACTCGGACCGTATGCTCGAGAACCTCGAGTCGACGCGCGGGCTGGTGTATTCCCAGGCCGTCTTGCTGGCCCTGATCGAGGACCAGGGCCTGAGCCGGGACGCGGCGTACCGGATCGTGCAACGCAACGCCATGCGAGCCTGGGACGAGAAGCTTCGTCTTCGCGATCTCCTGGCCGAAGACATCGATGTTGCCCTGCACCCCGAGGTGCTGGACCGCTGTTTCAGCGCCGAGCACTTCCTCCGCTACAGCGGCGTCGTATTCGAGCGGATGGCACACATCTAGGACCTAGGTCCCGCCTCGCAGCGCATCCACTGGTTCGAGGGTGCTGGCCCGCCACGATGGGTACAGACCGGCAACAAGCCCAACGATGGCCCCGGCGAAGGGAGCGAGCAGTGGCACCTGGGCGTCGAGCACCGGCGTCCACTCCTTGTTGGCGGACACGGCAACGATGACAAGCACCCCGGCCGATGCTCCAATGATGCCGCCGACGAACCCCATGGCCGCCGATTCGACGAGGAACTGGGAAGCGATGTGGCGACGAGCGGCACCGACTGCACGACGCAGCCCGATCTCGCCAACACGTTCCAGCACGGAGACGAGGGTCACGTTGGCGATCCCGATCGCACCAACGAGGAGTGACACTCCCCCAAGTACGAGGAACAGCGTATTGACGTCGGATTCGACGCCGGAGCGGACCGCCCGCGGCTCAGGTGGCACCTGCACCCGGAGTTCCTCGGGTTCGTTCGGACTGAGGGCGATCGGCGCCTGCTCTCCAATCAGGTAGGCGGCCCCGATCTCCGTGAGGATGTGCACCTCAGCGGGGGCGCCGGCCCCGAACAGCTCGCGGGCCGTTCCGTTCGGGATGATGATGCTCTCGAGCAGTGAGGGCTCCCTGGCAACATCCTCGACGATTCCGATAACGGCGAGCGTCGTGTCACCGATGAAAATGGCCGGCTGCTGATCCACCCGATTGATGTTCAGCCGGGCAGCGGCTCCCCGCCCGAGCAGTGCAACTGGTTCGCTCCGCTCGTCATGCCCGGCATCGAAGAATCTCCCGGTGCCCAGGTCTGCGATCACAGCATCGAAGAGTCCGGGCGAGGTAGCCAGCACATCGATGGCGTGGGCACTCTGCCCGAGCGGGTCGTTGATCGGCACCGAGCTGACCAACTCGCCCTCAGTGTCCACGAGTGTGAGGGTCCCGGCAGCAACGACGCCGTTGAGACGGGTGAGCCGGTCCTCGGCATCCCAGGGGATGTTGGAGATGTCATCACGGCCCGGCGAGCGGAAGAAATCTTCGGTGCGGTTGGACACCGAGACTGAGGTGGCGGCAAGAGCATCGAAACGCGTCACGATCTGGTTACCGGCCGTTTTGGCCAGGCCAAGCGTTGCCACGAGCGCGGCAACCCCGAGAACCGTGCCGAGGATCGTCAGTACCGTGCGGCCGGGTCGAGCGAGCATGCCCGCCACCGCCTCGGCCACGAGGTCGCGAAAGGACAGCCGGGACCGGGCGATCTTCTTCTCCAATGGCCGGACCTTGACGCTCATGAAACCTCCTCCATGAGCACGCCATCGGTGATGTCGACCCGCCGCTCGGCTCGCTTGCTGACTGCCGCCTCGTGCGTGATGACGACGAGCGTGAGTCCGTCCGACCGCAGCTCATCGAACAGGTCGAGGATTGCCGCGGTTGTCTTGCTGTCGAGGTTGCCGGTGGGTTCGTCGCACAGCAGCAGGCTTGGCTGGGGGGCGATCGCCCGGGCCATCGCAACTCGTTGCCGCTCCCCACCCGATAGCTGGCGAGGCGTGAAGTCCATCCTGTGTCCGAGGCCGACTCGCTCGAGCGCCTCGGCGGCCCGCTCGCGCCGCACCCGGCGGGGGGTCCGGTTGTAGACGAGGCCGGTCATGACGTTCTCGAGTACGGTGCGATACGGCAGTAGGTGAAAGGCTTGGAACACGAACCCGATCTCGGTACCACGAAGTGACGTGCGCAGCCCATCACTCAGCTCACCAACATCCATCCCGAGCAGCCGGTAGGTACCTGCCGTAGGGGCGTCGAGGCAGCCGAGGATGTGCAGCAACGTTGACTTCCCCGAACCTGAGGGGCCTACGATGGCCACGTAGTCGCCATCGTCGATCCTGAGGTCGGCGTCACGAACCGCTTCCACCGGCGGCGAGCCCGGGAACGTGCGGGTTACCCCCTCGAGCTCTACGACCGCACCCATTTATGCGTCCGGCGCAGCTGTGGTGGTCGTACTCCCCTGCTGGAAGCCAACCACGACCCGATCGCCTTCCTCCAGCTCGCCGTCGACGGGAGTTATCTCCACCATCCCGCCCGGCGCTGACAGACCCGGCTGCACTTGTACGACGCGGGTAGATCCGTCGTCCTCTTCGACGGTAACGATGGTGTCGCCGGAGCCGGTCGCGGACAATGCGGCGGCAGGAACGGCGAGAACATCACCGCCGGAGGATCGAGTGGCCACGGGAATGGTGATCTTGACGTTGGTGTTGTTGAGATCCGCACGCACCTCGTCGGGGAGAATCTCGAGGTATATCTCATCAGCGCCAACGCCGTTGGTTCCGGCACGATCCGCCTTCACCTCGATGGTGCCGCCCAGTTCAATGTTGAGCCGGCTCAGCTCGATCGTTACCCGGTCACCTTCTTCGATGAGTTCTGCTTCATCGATCGAAACGGAAGCATCAATGGCCAGCCGGGATCCGGAGACGCGCATGAGCTCACCGCCGGCAACGTCGCCGCGCTCTACGGTCACGCCGTCCACGCGAATCGGGAACACCTTGAAGAAGAGGAACTCCCCTTCCGGGACAGGCGAACCCAGCTCCGAGCGAGCCTCGGCTAGATCCTCTAGTGCCCGGTCCAGGGCCTTCCGCTCGCTGCTGATATCTTGCGGCGGGCCGGCAATCTCGGCTTCGGTCAGTGCAGCCTGGTAGGCCCCTTCGGATTCCGTGACCAACATTTGCGCCGAGGCGACGGCTCCTTCCAGAGCTGCAATCTCCTCCTCGGTCGGCGGCAGGCCCGAGTCCGGATGGGTACCCGCCTCGGCCTCGGCCAGCCTCGTCTCGGCAGTTTCCAACTCGGCTTCGGCGGCGGCCAGATCGGCAGCCGCATCGGTTACTGCCTGCTGGGCGGCCTGGGCTGCGACGCGTTGGGCAAGAGCTCCGTTGTAGATGTCGCGTGCTCCATCGACTGCCTCTTGCATGGCTTCGACCTGGTCAAGGAGAGCTTCATCGGGCTGGATCGCTTGATACCCCTGCGCCTGATAGAAGGCCTCAACCGCAGCTTCGGTCTCCGGGCCGTAGACCCCATCGATGATTCCGGGGTCGAAGCCGAGCCGGGTCAGCGCCGATTGCAACTGCTCGATGTCCTCGCCCCGGTCCCCCGGAGCCACGGTGCGGAACAGCGGCAGGTCGCCCTGCAGCGCAAACGTTGGGCGTCCCGCCAACTCGAACAGAACTGAGCCTTCCTCTAGCTCCTCGCCGACGCCCGGCACCCAGGTGACTACAGGAGAGAGGCCTGGGACTGCCAGTGATGGTGCGCTCACGGATTCGGCTCGTCGAATCGAACTGTACCCCTGGTGACGACGTCGTTGGCGATCACCATCCGTGCGACCGGGACGGTGATCAGCGACGCTTCGGGGGGCTCGGCTTCAGCTGCAACCTGTGCCGGTGACTTGATTCTGGTCCCGGCCACCCAACCAACCCCGGCTGCGACCACTATCCCGATCAGGGCGATGATGAGAACAACGCGACGGCTCAACGCGCCCCCTCAGTTGCATCCGCCATTGACCGCTATCCGTTCTGCTCGCGGAATGCCAACAGTCGTTCGTAGTTCTCATCGATGAACTGGCGCTCGATGTCCTTGTAGACCTCTTCCCAAACCGACTGCATATCGCGGGAGCATTCGTAGTTGGCAACCGCAATGGCAATCTCTTCGTCGATCAGGGGCTGGAGTTCTTCGATGTCGTACTCGGGCCCGTAGTACTCGAACTCACCACCCTCACCTTCGGTCACGACGGCCTCTCCGATGACGTTGCCGTCCTCGTCGAACTCGACTTCGCTGAAGTCCGGCTCCGGCCAGGTGACGACCTCGTTCACCTTCTGCTGGAACTCGCCCTCAACCCATTGCCCGGCGGCTTCGGTCCCGTAGAAGTAGCCGTACATGTCGTCCTGAGTGGCGTAGTCATAGCCCTTGTCTGCCATGCACCCGGACCAGCTCTCCTGGGCTTTCACGATCCGTGGATCCGATTCGACCCGGGAGTACATATCCTCGAAGTCCTGGCCGAACTCCTCCCAGAAGGCCATGTCGGCTTCTCCGCCGCCGTAAGCCTCTTCGTAGGCCTCGTTCTGGCAACCGTCCGGCTGCCAATTCATGTACGCCTCGTCGTAGAACGCCATGAGCTCTTCCTCGGTCATGGCGTCGAGTTCCTCTTGCGGAGTGTTGGCAATGATGTCCGGCTCGCCGCCGTAGAGAACCCGGTAGTACTCCTCGCGCTCGAAATCGTCCATGGCGTCGACGATCTCCATGTTGGGATCGTTGGCCCAGGGGTCCTCGCCATCCTCTCCGAACATCTCCTGCTCCTGGATCACCCAGGTGGAAACTCCGAACCCGTACGTTTTGACGTACTCCTCCTCATCGAACTCGTCGAAGGCAAAGCCACCGCCGACTTCAGCGGGTACGAACGGGATGTACTCAAACCCTTCAGCAGCCATGCACTCGGCGATCTGCTGCTGGATCTTCACCTCCTCGGCGCGGTAGTCGGTGTTCTCGTCGAAGGCGCGAGCCCCGGGGATGAAGTCGTCCAGACTCAGTTCACCATCGTCGCCTAGGTCGACCTCGCCGCCGTCACTGGAGCCCTCTTCCTCAGCTCCAGCAGACACATCAGTCTGCTCGGAGGTAGCTGCCGCAGCGTCGTCGTTCGTCGTCTCGGTGGTCGTCCCTCCACACGCTCCAACTAGCACGATGAGAGCAGCCAGCATCACACAGAACCGTTTCACCACTCACCTCCAGTCGTGTACCTGAGAGGGTACTCGCCGGCACTGCATATCAGGCAATGCCGGACTCGAACTTCGCTACTCAGAAGACGCTTGAGAGGGGACTTTGGTTCCCGCTCAGGCGCTCGAGGAAATGGCGGCGACGGCCTCGTCACCTGCGTCGCCACAGAGTTCAGTCAGCACCGGTGCCGGAGTCGCGGCGACATCCCCCTGCAGCCTGCCGTCGCCGATCAGTTCATAGAGGGTGTCGCCGGGGCAACTAGTCGAGGCGACATCGCGGTGGCCGACGATCGTATCGACACCGACATCGAATTCGGCTGCGCCCCAGGACAGCATCCTCACCAGCGAGTCGTACTGTTCCGGCGTGATCACCTGTTGGTTGAAGTCCCCCTCGCAACAGACAAGGAAGTGGCCCGTGGGGTCGTAGTCGGTGCCGGTGTCGCCTACCGCTTCGACCGGCCGGCCTTGGTACACGTTGCCGGCGGCGTCGATGATGAAGTGATAGGCGAGGTCGGGCCAGCCCCGGGATTGGTGAAACTCCTGGTGTTGCCGAACCCGAGCCGGAGCGTCCGAGTTTCGTTCGAGAACGACTGCGGTGTGGTGGACGGTGATTCTCTCGATTGTATGGGTCCGAAAGACACCAGCAACGGGAAGCGCTCCCCAGGACTCCTTGCAGATTACGGCGAGGGCATCCGCCGGCGGCGATGTCGTAGTCGGCGCCACCGTCGTCTCCGGAGCCGCGGCCGTCGTGGCGGTAGTCGTAGCGGCGGTCGAAGTCGTCGTTGTGCTGGTGGTGGTGCTGGCTGTCGTCGTCGGCGAGGCAGCCTGGGCGGTTGTCGTTGTCGATGGCGGCGTCTCCCGGCGGAGGCCGATCAGGCCGACACCTCCGAGACCGAGCAACGCGGCCAGGGAGCCAATGAAGCGACGACGTGTTATCCCGGCCATGGCGGCATCCTACGGATTCTCGAGGGCGCCGATCGTCGGGGCAACGAGCGAACGGGCGGCTCCGATGAAGTCAACGACGACCCCATCGAGAGGCTCTGCAGCGCCGAGTGCGGGGCTCGAGCCGGCTGGCGTGTATCTAGCGACGGCATCGCTGATGCCGGTCAAACCGGTCACGGTCGGAGTAATGACCACTCCCGTCCCGGAGCCGGCGGTCACATCACCGGGCTGCGGGAATGTTGGGATTCCCGGCGTTGCCCCTCCCGAGTTGTGGAACACCCCCGCCCACAGCTGGGGTCCGAACGTGATCGTGGCGCTCCCGCCGTCGTTGCGGGCGTACTGGGGATCGCCTCCGGTGCCAACAACCAGGTTGCTCGAGATGTCCACGTTGTCGTTGCCGCTGCTGCCCCCGGACGCGTTGTTGCCACTCTGCAGACGGAAGATGGCGAAACTGCTCTGGGTAATGATCGTGTTGTTGTAGACGTAGGCACCATCAACCCCACGGATCTCAACCGCCGAGTCGTCGAAGTCGGTGATGATGTTGTTGCGTGCGGTTTGGTTGACCCCCTCCCAAGCGGGATACGCAGGGTTCCAGAATGAAGCCCCGGTGTTGCCCCCGAGCTGCAGGGCTGCGTTGGCGCGGATTCCGCGAACCAGGTTGCCCTCGATGAGGATGTCGGACGATCCGCCCTTGAAGAAGATGCCGTGGCTACCAACTGCGTTGTCGTGGATGTCGTTGCCGATGACCACGGCACCCTCGACACCAACCCCATCGATGATCGCATTGCTGATGGCTTCGCTGACATCGTTGTCGCGGAGACAAATGGTCCCGACAGCGGCGTTCTCGTTGTTGTTGCGGTTGATCTTGATGGCCGCACCCGGACCCCAGGCGAGGTCGTGGATAACAGTCTCGGCAACGTGAACGTGGTGGACGTCCTCGGTACCCGGGGCGATGTGCAGGTTGTTGCCTCCTCCATTGCGGATGTCGACACCCACCAGCGAGACGTACGAGGCACCGATGCGCAGTTCACCGGCTCCGTTCAGGTCGATGACCGGGGTAGTTCCCGGCATCGCCTCGATACGGATCCAGTTAGCTGCGGTCCCCGATCGGGTGATGGCTACGTTGCCCGACTGCGTGTGCGTCCCGGCTGCAAGCAGGATGAGGTCTCCGGGCTGAGCGTCGGCCAGAGCCTCGGGAAGGGTCGGTGAGCTTCCCGGAGTCACGATTACCTGCCGGCTGGGGGCGGTGGCGGATGGCGGGGCAACGCAGACGCTGGTGACCGGTGGCGGGACATCTGGTGTCAGGTCGAGGGCACGGGCGAGGAACGTCGCCATCTCGTCGCGTCTCACGTTGCTGTCGGGGCAGAACTGATCGTTGGTGGGCGGGTTACACCCCTTGGTCACCCCGGCCTGGCGAAGACGGTCGATGCTTGGCTCGAAGATCGAACCGTCGTCATCGGTGAACCAGTCGCCGGTGCCGGGATCTGTGTAGACGAAGGCTCGAACCAGGAACGCCGCCATCTGCCCGCGAGACACGGGATCGGTTGGGCAGTACTGGTCGTTCGCCGGCGGGTTGCATCCTTTGGTGATCCCGGCGGCGGCGAGTGCGTTGATGTTGGCCTCGAAGACCGAGCCGGCATCGTCGGTGAAGTAATCGGTTGCAGCAGGTGCAAGGTCGAGGGCCCGGACCAGGAATGCAGCCATCTGCCCGCGGGTGATCGAGTCCGACGGGCAGTAGCGGTCATTGAGGGGCGGGTTGCAGCCCTTGGTGATTCCTGCGGCCTTGATCGCCTCGATGTTGCCTTCGTGGACATTGCCGTTGTCATCGACGAACGAGCCGCCCGGAGGGAGGTCCGCGGTGGCGAGAGCGGGGAGGGCAACGACGAGAGCGAAGGACAAGAACAGGACCTTGGAGAACCTCATGCACTGCAGTATCGCAAGCACCGGGGCCTATCCGGGATCCCGATTAGCTGCCTTCATGCAGGATCGACATCCCGATGACTCGCAGAGCCGTCGGGTCGTCAACCAGCCCGGCCACGGCCAGCGCAGTCGCCCGGTCGGCCACAGGAACGTAGATCTCGACGCGGCCACCAGGCCCGGTGCTGATGCCGTAGCCGCCGGCGATCTCAGGGAGTCCAGACAGCTGGCGGGCGAGCGCATCTTGAATCGTGCGTTGCTCGGACTCACTACGCGGAACCTCGATCACACATGCGCCGCCGGAATCGGCGAGGGCTTCTCGATGGGGTTCGGGATCACCGACTACCTGAAGCACGAGGGTCCCGTCGTTGGCCAGGTACAACCCCCCGTTTCCATCGCCGAGCGATACGGCGTACTCATTGATCGGTCCGGCTCCGGCGGTCGCGGGCGTATCGGCACAGGCGGCGGGCAGCTCACCCGGCGGGTAGACCCCCTCGATGCCCCTGGTACCGGAATCCGCGACAGTCTCAACCGAGCCGTTCACCGGCGGCCAGGTGACGACGATGCTGCGCTCGCCCCAGCGGACTCCGTTCCGTTCCTCAGTCCACCCGGTCATGTCGAGCTCGGACGCCACCGGGCCGCTGCATTGCGGAGGCAACGAGTCGTTGACGCCGCCAAGACAGATCTCAGGCCCGTTGCCGGAGTCGATGATCATGCCGCTGAACTCAACCAGGGTTGCCTGATTCGGCAACTCAGCGAGGCGAGAGCTGGTCACGACCTCGACGCCGTTCACGTCATACACCTGTAAGTCTCCAGCCACCGGTTGGGTGTCGGGCGCCGCGGTCGTCGGCGGCGGTGGAGCAACTCCATCGCGACGGAACCGGAGCGGGTAGCTGAGTCCCTCGACGTTGCTGCCGTACCACTCCATCTGATCGGTACCGAGGATGACTTCCAAGCCGTCGGGGGTCTTCCAGAGAGTTGTCAGAAGAGCTTCCTCCGCGTCGCCGGGCTCGCAGCCGACTGCCTGCACGACAACCTCTCCGGCGATGATGAGGAATCCAGCCGAGTACTCGTAGCTGAGCTCTCTGATCCCATTGCATCCGGTGGAGCCAACGAAGGTTCCGGCGACGCCGGTCCCGTCTGCGGCGACGAACGACTCACGTGAGCCGGAGAAGGTCTGGGTGAACTCGAGCCAAGGTTCTCCCGCCGCGTTCTCCCCGATATCGACCTCGATCCAGTCGCCGCCTTCCTGCCATGCTTCGAGCACCCAACGGCCCTCGAGTGTCAACACATCGTTTGTTCCGGGGGCCAGCCCTGCGCCATCGGCGGCAGAGTCGTCGGTGCCGGCTAGGAAGAAGGAGCCGACACCGAGCACGAGGATCACGGCCGCCGCGGCGACGGGTGCGACCCACCACGACCTGGGGCGATTCGAGACAGGTGTGGCATCGAACTGCAGAGACTCCCAGTCCGGGGCGGGAGGGGTGGCATCCATCACCGGTTCGATGCCTTCGATGAATTGCCGGCCGTCCGATCTGGCGTCATCGTTCATCCGCGAACCTCTCGAGCTTTCTCCTGACGATGTGGAGATAACGCCGCACGGTCCCATCGCTCCACCCCATCAGCTCCGCCGTCTCCGCCGCCGTGTAGTCACACCAGTAGGCGAGATAAGCCGCAGCGCGTTGCTGCGGCGGGAGGGCCATGACCGCATCGGTGAGATCGCTCCGGGCCGTGTCGGCAACGTCTCTCGCCGGCGCACCGGGGCCGATACGCACGAGGGCGGTTCGCTGCCGCTTCCGGCCTCTGTGCAGTTGGCGCACCTCGTTCATCACGGCCTGCATCAGATAAGCCTCCGGCTTCTCGAGCGAGGTCAACGAGCGTTTCCCGAGGACCCGCACCACCACCCCCGACACCACGTCACCGGCGTCGCTGGGCCCCACGAGGGCCGTAGCAAACCGCATGAGCGCAGGAGCCACGGCCTCGTAGACATCACGATCGGTAGTCGCCATCGTCCTCATGTTTGTCGTTCAATGCCGCAACATGACAAACCGTTGCACCGAATCTCGAGGCCCGGGGCCGGACCCCTCCCGCTCGAGACCTCAGACCTGGTTGCGCATGTGCTGTGCGGTTTGCTCCAGGCGCAGGTCGAGGTACCCCCGCAGCGGGTCGGGAATGCCGATGTCGTCGATGGCCCCGCGCATGCAGCGGAGCCACTCGTTCGCTTCGTTCTCGCCGATTGCGAATGGGAGATGCCGCATCCTGAGGCGGGGGTGGCCCTTGCGGTCTGCATACAGATTGGGACCGCCCATCCATCCGCTGAAATACTCGAAGAGATTGCGGCGTGAGTTGCTGTCGTCAGCAGGATGCATGGCACGGAGCGACGGTGAATCGTCACGGATGCGGTCGTAGAACCGATCGACCAGCTTGCGAACTACCGCCTCTCCGCCAAGCTCCTCGTACGGGGTCGCAGCGTCTCCCCAGGGGTGGGCACCTTGCGGCGGCGGGTCGGGGGTGATTGTCACCCGCGCAGCTCTTCGAGGTCGGGGGTCAGGAGATCTCGCTCATCGGCGTTGTCGATCTGCCCCAGCATGTCGAAAGCTATCTCCAGGTGTTTTGCCTTTAGGTCTCGATTACCCGCCAGCCGTGCCGCTCGCGCCAGCGCCTCATGCGCATAACCCTCGTAGAAGGGGCCGAGTTGAGCCCGAGATGCAGTTTCGAGCGAGCGCTGCCCGTAGGCCTCGGCAAGGTCGGGATAACCGAGTACGGCAGCGACTCGAGATACCTGCCAGTCACTGATAGCGAAGTTCTTTGGCTCACCGACCTGCAGCCAGTGGTAGCGGGAGGTGAACGCTGCGGTCAGCATCTCGTCTTTGTCGCGGTCGGACCTCGTCTCCTGGTCGAGTAATTCCCAGGTGCGACTGAACAGCGAAACGGCTAGCTGCCGATGGTCGAGTGGTTCGTCGATTGCCACGGATCCTCCCCGATCAAGTCTTCGGCCAAATCTAGTGCCGACCCCCTCCTGGTGTCGGCGTCAATGGCGGGATTAACCAACGGCCTCGGTAAGGTTGTACTCCCCATGAGCGAAGCTTTAACGACCCCTGTTTGCTACCGGCATCCCGACCGAGAGACATACCTCTCGTGCAGCGAGTGCGGTCGGCCGATTTGCCCCGACTGCTCCTACGACGCACCGGTCGGGCAGAAGTGCCCCGAATGCGTAAGGGCTGCCGGTAGACAAAAAGTGGTGAACGCCCGACAGATCACAGCCGGGCCGTCCTTCGAGACGAGCCCCGTCGTCATGTCGCTGCTCGTGATCAACGTGGTGATCTTCCTCGCCGGGCTCGTCTCGAGAGACATCGAGCTCGAGCTGCTCGTCAACTACGCGTCAAACGGCAACCTCATCTCGGATGGGGAATGGTGGCGGGCGCTCACCTCGGCCTTCCTCCACAACGGGTTGATGCACATCCTTTTCAACATGTACTTCTTGTACATCTTTGGTCCCCGCCTGGAGCAACAGGTCGGGTCTGTCTCGTTCTCGGGCATCTACCTCGCCAGCGCGGTTGGAGGCAGCTTTGCCTCGATGCTGTTTGCACCCGACACCTTCAGCGTCGGCGCATCGGGTGCGCTGTTCGGGCTATTCGGCGCCTGGCTGTATGCGGCTTACCGTCAGCGGGGCTCAGCCGCCGGTAGTGCGATGTTCAATCAGCTGGGCGGGATCCTGCTGATCAACATGGCGCTCCCGCTCTTCATCCCCCGTATCGACTGGCGTGGCCACCTCGGCGGCCTGGTCACCGGCATCGTCGTCGCCTTCCTCTGGGAGCGCGTCGCGAGCGGTCGACCGAACGCTAGGACCCTTAGGGCAGTCACGGGTTACGCCGTTTTGGCACTGCTCCTCGTACTGATGATTGTCCTTTAGTCACTGACTAGACATCTCACGTCCCGACAGGCTGACGTTTAAGTGCGAACGTTGCGTGCCGATAGGCACAGTAATGAGTGGTCTCGATCCTGCCGACCCGAATGTAACGACGGAGGAGCTGCGAGCAGAAGCTGTCGCGCAGCTCACTTCCGCGCGCGAGCTCGCCAAGAAGGTACGTGCCGAAGCCGTGCACGAGCTCGAGGATGCTCGCGCCCGTGTACGGAGAATCGCCGTCCGGGAGGAGGAGATGGCTGAGCGTTGGGCCAACCTCCTCGAAGCCGAGAACCAAATGGCTGCAGCCCAGCCCGTCGTCTCGATTCCGCAGATCGTAGGCAACGACCCTGATGCGCTGGTCCGCGAGGCACAACACGAGGCGCAGCAAATCATCGAACGGGCGCATCTCGAGGCGCGCAACCTCCGTGAAGAAGCGATGCGCCTCCTGGCCGTTGCTGAGGGAGAGAAGGCCGAATCTCGGGAGATCGCTCAGACTCAAACCGAAACAGCGATGCACGAGGCAGAGCGCCTCCGCGCCGCCGCAGTCGAAGAGGCCGAGCGCCTTCGTGAGGACGCTGAGCGCCTTGCGGGTAGTGGAGACGAGAGCATCTACTCGAAGCGAGGTGGCCGCAAGCTGCCGCGAATCGGCGAAAGTGCCTCCAACCTCCTCTCGGAGATGTCCGGCCTGCGAGCCCGCTCCGCCGAAGAAGACGAAGACGACACCCGCCGAGTCGGCTAGTCAGCCGGCGGTTCCGCAGTCCCCATGCCCCATGCAGAGCAGTCCTGCTCGTGAGGTGCGGCTACGCCTCCGGCGGTGAGGCGACCAGGTCGAAGAGCATGGCTGCCGGGGAATCGGCGATGCGAACAACACGCATCTCGATCGCGTACCACTGCACGCCGCTCTTGGTTTGGCTGTTCAACCAGGCCAGCGCCTGCAGTTGCTCTTCGTTGAACTTGGCAGAGACGAGGGCGACGGTGGCGGCACCCGACGACGCAGCCATACCGAGCGCCCGACCAAGATCGGAATCGTCGGCTTCTGCCTCCTGGGATGAGACAACGACGACGTCTGCGCCGGTGTCGTCACGGCCAACTACGCCCGTGGCGCTCTTGGTGTTGAACTGGCGCGCGTCCGAAAGACCCGCTTCGAGGCCGAGCACATCGCCCAGCTGCCGGGAGTGGGCAAGGAACCAGGGAGCGAAGTCCTCCGCACCCTCTTCCCAGACGCTCACCGGATCGACCATCTCGAGTGTTCCGAAATCCATCATTACCTTTCGTTGCTCGTCCCCTGGCTCGGCCACAGCTTCGATTGTCTCGGTCTGCGGCTCACCTAGATCGTCGGCACTATCAAGAGGGCCCTCATCATCAGCGGACTCATCGACCGGCGTCGCGTCGACGGCGGCCTCTACGTCACTGAGGGCCGCCACGACGGCGCTCGGGACGTCCTCCGATTCGAGAGTGCTGAGGTACTCGGGTTGTGGCTCGGGCTCAACGTCCTCAGTCGACGATTCGGCAGAGGCAGTGACCTCTCGCCCATAGACCTGAGCCGCAGCCTCCTCTGCAATGGCCGCGATGTTCGCCTCGGCTTCTCCCCACGATTGTTCGGCTCCGGGCAGAGCGCTCTCCGAGAGTCCTTCGGACACTCCGTTGTAGGCGTTCCACGGATCACTCGGCACCTCGACGGGTTGGCCGCCAACGCTGGCGCCGCTCGTGGTTGCTTCGTCGGTGATCTGAACTAGACCAGGTTGCGAGTCCTTGCCGACCTGGGCTTCGTCGACCTCGGCTTGGCCGCCCGAGTCAGGTACCTCTGACTCGTCGGCTTCATTGAGTTCGCCGAGAACAGGTTGGGTGTTACCTCCGACACCGGCCGGATCGAGACCGGCGCCTGTCTCCTGATCGGTCGTATCAGAATCGGCAGGTGGGTCGTGGTTGACGACCTCGATGCGGGCAACTGACTGCTCCACCTCCATGACCCGGGCGGCATGAAGGATGTCTCCACTGGTGATGCGGCCGTTGTCTCCAGAACCCGAGATGAGTGCAACGTCAATGACCCCGCCCTCTACCAAGCGACGCGCCCGCGGCGATAGGTCCTCGATCACAAGTTCCGGCGGAAACTCGGTCGATTCGGAATCGGCACGATATGAGCTCTTACGGCGGCGGGAACGTCTCCGAACCACGGGAACGCCTCCTACGAACTAGTTCCTTCACCATTCGAATCGGACGGACCAAACATGCGCTTGAGCAGTCTGTTCTCAGCAGTCGGCGCCGTCAACAGAGCAGGTGTACGCCGAGGCACTGTCGGGCTGGTCTCCGGTGACCCAGTAGGTCAGTTGATTCTCGAACTGGTCAAGAGATGCGTAGCCGCGACTCAGTACCTGGTTCTTGCCGTCGATGTTGAGAAGGACGGTCGGAAAGCCGAGGACACCCAACTCCCGAGCGGCGGCGAAGTCATCCCACGCCCGTGCCCTTGCCTCCTCGCCTGCCAGCTCGGCCAGGAATGCGTCGCGATCCACGTCGAAGCCTTCGATCAGGGACGGGTACTCCTCGGCCGCTGTGATGTCAACGGCATCGCGATAGAACGCTCCCTGCAGGTGCGTGAAGAAGCGGAGCGTCTCGTGCGGCGCCAAGTGTCGCATGGTGGTAACTGCGACGGCCGGAAGCTCGGTGTCGTAGACCCAGCCTTCCCGCTCGAGCCCTTCTGGGTTGAATGGCTGGCCGGTAGTGGCGGCGACCTTACCCCAGTGGTCGGAAAGGAGACTGCGGAGTCCGTCATCGAGCATCTGGGCGTTAGGACCGGGGCGGAGCCCACCCACGACGATACGCGTCGTTATGTCCTCGCGAGCTGCGAGCTTCTCAATCACCGGGGCTATCCCCCAGCACCACGAGCACATCGGATCACCGACGTAGATCAGTTCAGGCTGAGTGGTCAAGCCGCCTCCGGGTTGCGTACTCCCTTGAACACTAGGGATCGACCCGGAATTCCGGGACGCTCACGCCGCCTTGGACACCTCGGTTGGCCGGCACACTTCGCAGCGAGGGTGCGGGCACCGATCAACGACCTCGAACTGGAAACCTGCTGCCTCGAGCAACTCTTCGAGGCTCTCTGTCTTGACGTTCTTCATGAGTCACAAGGTATCGCGAGGGTGTGACAGAAAACCTACGGAGCGGTCAGATCCGGGCTATTGAGGTAGCGATCGGCAATCGGCGCCAGGATCGAGACCAGCTCTTCAGTCGGCGCTTCCGCAATCGGCTCCAACTCGAGGAGGCTCCTGGCAAAGACAATGCCGATCATCGTGCTCCCCAGCAGCGCCATCCTGAGCTTGGCGTCCGGATAGGGAATCAACTTGTCGGCATTCTCCAGCAGCACCTCCTCGATGTATTCCTGGAGCATCCTCGTCGCCGATTCAGTGGTTGCTGCTGCCCTGATCAACGAGAGAAGTGGGGACCCGGGCACCCCGACAACCTCCAGATAGACCCGAACGACTGCCTCTCCCATCTGGTCACGCGGCGTGGCCGCCGCCGTGGAGATCAGCTCGGCGGGGTTCGTCGGCAGCTCGTGCGCTCTGGCGAAGAGATCCTGTTTCGTCCCGAAGTGGTGATGGACCAGGGCGGGGTCAACGCCGGCGCGGGCAGCCATGGCCCGAATCGTCGCCCGGTCGAACCCGGACTCGCTGAACACAGCCCGGGCAGCCTCGAGGATCGCCCGTTTTGTCACCTCCGGGTCGCCGGGACGGCGACCGGGCTTGCGTTCAGATGTCATGAGTCGAGCATCACCATGGTTTCGTCCAGTGTTGCAGGAACCGTAGCCAGCGTCGCCTCGACGCCGGCTACCCCGAGTACTGCGCTGATCGACTCCTTCGACTCACCGAGGACTCGGACGCGGGTCCCGGCCAGGGTGATCAGCCGGCCCCCCGTGTCGAGGGCTGCAAACGCTCGCTCCCAACGATCGGCGCTGACCGCGACGGCAGTCATGTCGCCGATGATGGCGTCAAGCGAACCCTCGGCAACCACCCGGCCTTGCGACATCAGCACGAGCCGGTCGGCCTGCTCTGCCTCGTCCATGTAGTGGGTCGAAACAAGGACAGCGGCACCTGCCTCGGCGCGCTCCCTGATCAGATCCCACAGTTTGGCGCGAGACAGCGGTGATACTCCCGAGGTCGGCTCATCCAAGATGAGCAGTTCGGGGTCGTGCTGAATGGCGGCAGCAAACGCCGCCCGGCGCTGCTCACCCAGAGACATGTCACCGACGAGGCCGTCAGAATCGAAGGCAAGGTCGGCAGGTTCAGCCGCAAACGTGTCGGCGCGGAACTCGAGGTTCTCGGCGGCGGTCAGGTCCCGGTAGAGACCGAGATTCTGTGGAACATATCCGATCCGCCGCCGTTGCCGGCGGGACTGGGGTTGACCGAATAGCGAGACCCGGCCCTCGCTTGGCTGCAGTAGACCGAGGATCATCCGAATCAGGGTGGTCTTACCGGCCCCGTTGGCTCCGACGAGGCCAACCACCTCGCCGGGCTCCATCGAGAAGTCAACCTTGTCGACCGCAGTGAAAGTCCCAAAGCGCCGGGTCGCTCCTAGAACAGATACTGACTTCATCCTGACACTCCTTCTGCGTTGAGCTCGGCAACGATTGCGGCATCCTCGAGCGTGGCGTTGTTGCCACCGGCAGCGCCTTCGGGCTCCCATTGCCGCCACTGCCGGCCCCGGCGCCAGGAGTGGCCGTTCTCCGGCCTGCTGACAGTGTTGACCGAACCGGGCATGGCGGCGATGACGTCGGCCGGGGTTCCGGCGGCAAGCTGCTCACCACCGTGGAGGAGCAGGACGTGACCGGCCCGCTCTGCCTCGTCCAGGTAGCTGGTAGCCACTACAACTGCTGCGCCGTCGGCCGCCGCTGCGGCAACGAGCCGCCATAGATCCATCCGGCTGACCGGATCGACACCGGTGGTGACCTCGTCCAGCACCAAGAGGTCGGGACGTGGGAGAAGCGCCATCGAACCGGCGAGCTTGCGTCGCTGTCCACCCGACAGCTTGCCGGCGAGACGGTCACCGAAGCGATCGATGCTCGCCCGGGTGAGGAGATGCGACGCTCTGTGCTCCCAGTCTCGCAACCGGTAGGCGTCGGCCACGAACTCCATGTTCTCGTCGATGGAGAGATCAGCGAACACTCCCCCGTCGGGAGGCACGTACCCGATGCGGCCCTGGCCCGGGATCTGGACGATGCCGTCGGCGTCGAGGCCGATACCGGCAAGGACACGCAGCAAAGTCGACTTCCCGGCACCGTCGCCTCCGACCACTGCGTGCACCAACCCTGGTTCGAGCTGGAGGCCGACCGAGCGAAGGGCCTTCTTCTTGCCGTAGCGAACGGTGAGGTCTTTGACGCCCCAGGTCATGCTGCCACCTCTAGCCCGGGAGCAGGCTGGGCCGTCTGCTTCGGAGCGAGGTCGCGGCGGAACCGGAGGATCGCCAGGGCGAAGATGACTATCGCCATCACCGTCAACACCAGCAGCGGCACGGCAAGGGCGCCGGCCGAAGATGCCTTGAGGAAGATGCCTTTCATCCCCATCACGAAATACGTCAGCGGGAGCAAATAGCCGATCCACCGCACCCCGGCAGCCATCGACTGCAGCGGGAAGATCATCCCGGACAACATGATCTGAGGGAGAAGGACCATGATCGCAAGCTGGATCGCTTCGCCCTGGCTGCGGGAAACAGTTGAGATGAGAACGCCGAGGCCGAGGACGACGAACAGGTAGACAAAGGCGTAGGCGGCAAACATCAGCGCCGAACCGCGGAACGGCACATCGAAGATCAGCAAGCCGACGAAGGTGACGACGGCCATGTCGATGACCGCCACCAGAAAGTAGGGAGCGATCTTGCCGACTATCACGTCGACTGGGCGCAGCGGCGTGACCGCCAGCTGCTCGAGAGTGCCCTGTTCTCTTTCCTTGACGACACCGAGGCTGGTGATGACGGTGCCGATGAACAGGAGGATCAGGCCGATCAGCGAAGGCACCATCACCATTGAGGTGCTCAGCTCGGGGTTGAACAGAATCTCAGCCTCGACCTCGCCGGGGAGAGTCGCCGCCCGGCGCATTGCCGACTGGGC
>CAJIBB010000116.1_pt1 | contig 27319 bp, 20 predicted proteins | sample 9199201 | NCBI WGS metagenome assembly CAJIBB01 (sample SAMEA7708290, study PRJEB35096) | sediment metagenome | biome: marine neritic benthic zone biome [ENVO:01000025]; feature: sediment [ENVO:00002007]; material: shallow marine sediment [ENVO:03000034] sea grass bed [ENVO_01000059] ... | reverse complement strand
CGCGACCTGGGATTCGGTAAACCCCGGTTTCCCTGCCCATCCGATCCAGGCCTTCTCTCCTGGTGCCGACTCGGGTACATTCGACTACTTCAACGAGGTCGTGTACGACGAGGCGGAGCCCTCGCCGATTCTCTCCGCGGGCGTAGTTGAGATCGTTGGCGAGGACGACAACATCACCGTCCGGGGTGTAGCCGAAGACGGTTGCACCGAGGGTGACACAAGCACCACCTGTGCAATCGGCTACTTCGGGTTCGCCTTCTTCCAGGCCAACTCCGATGTGCTGCAGGCCGTGTCCGTCGACGCCGGCGACGGTCCCGTCGCCCCGAACGCTGACTCCGTCAACGAGGGCACCTACCCCATCGCCCGGCCGCTCTACATGTACACCGATGCCGGTGTCATCGCTGAGAAGCCGCAAGTTGCTGAGTTCATCGCCTACTACCTCAACAACGTCAATGAATTGATTGGCGAGGTTGGCTACTTCCCGGCGCCCGATGCGGCGCTGCAGGGTGCAGCCGACAACATCAAGGCAGCGGCGGGCTGGTAGGGCGCCATTCGTAGAGATCCGACGCAAGTCAGGATCGCCTGATGGAGCACGAGCGGGCCCCAAGGCCGGAATGGCCCCTGGGGCCCGCTACGTGCAAGAATCCACCGACTGCGAGCAGAGGGTGAAAGGAAGGTATGGCCACTGACAGCGGCGTCCACGACGCCTCGATGAAGGAACAGTTGCAACGACGGCCCCGCCCCTTCGAGCGGGTCGTCGTCGGATCCCTCTTCATCGCCGGCGCGATTTCGATCGCGGTGACCGTCGGCATCCTCTGGGAGCTCGGCTCTGAGTCTCTGCTCTTCTTTCTGGACGACGAGGTGTCGCTCGGGAAGTTCTTCACCTCGACTGTGTGGCAGCCGCAGGCAGGCAGCTTCGGGATCTGGCCGCTCATCCTCGGTACGCTCATCATCACATTCATCGCCCTCGTGGTGGCGATCCCCATCGGCCTCTCGGCGGCCATTTACTTGTCCGAGTACGCCAGCGCCAGGGTGCGCAACTTCTTCAAACCCGTCCTCGAGATCTTGGTCGGCATCCCTACGGTGGTCTTCGGATTCTTCGCTCTAACCTTCATGACGCCGTTGCTGCGTTCGATCTTCGGCAGCAGCGTGGGCTTCTTCAACGTTCTTTCGGCCGGCATAGTCGTTGGTCTCCTCATTGTTCCCCTGATCAGCTCGCTGGCGGAGGATGCGATGGCTGCAGTGCCGGACTCGCTCCGCCGGGCTTCCTATGGCCTGGGCGCCTCTCGACTGGAGACATCGCTCCGGGTTGTCTTCCCAGCTGCGCTTTCCGGGATAGCTGCCGGCGTCGTTGTCGCCATGTCCCGGGCCATCGGCGAGACCATGGTCGTGACGCTCGCCTCCGGTGCATCCCCGCGCAACTTCGATCTCGGGAGCGATCCGCTGTTCGGTTACATCCTCAGCCCGTTCGAGGGCGCACAAACCATGACCGGCTATATCGCCATCACTGCCAGTGGCGACCTCAGCTACGACACGATTGACTACAACTCGATCTTCGCCATCGGCCTGACCCTGTTCCTCATGACCCTGGGTCTCAACTCGCTGAGCCGAAGAATCGTCAAGCGCTATCGGCAGGAGTACGAATGACCGCTCCGGCACCCGAGAAGAGCTATCGGGACCTGTTCCCGACTGATGAGGAGTACCAGGGGCTCCTCAACAAGCGAACCCGCCGCGGCCAGGTAGTCCAGATGTCGTTTCTGCTTGCACTGACGATTGCTGTTGTCGGTCTTGCGATCCTCCTCTACACGATCATTGACGATTCGTTCGGGCACGTTGCGGTCGTCAACCTCAACGAACCGGAGGATGTCATCGCAGCGGCCGGCTACGACCCGGCGGTCACCGAGTTGAGTGACCTCAACAAGGAACAGCTGGTTGGCCTTCTCGAGGAAACGATCTCTAGCGGAGTTGGTCGGCGGCTCGAACGTGAGGAGCGCTTCTTCGCAGATCGGCTCGTTTTTGAGACCCAGGAGAAGTGGGACGAGGTATGCGCTGCCGACGACGCCCCAACCGGTTGCAGCGGCGGAGAGCGCAGCAAAGGAAATGTGCTGGACCTGGTCCAAGAGCGGGTCATCCAACCCGACATCATTGCCGTCAATGGACTCACCGCCTCCCTCCTCAATCCCGACGCGTTCGAGGAGGAAGTCGAAACTGCATTCATCGAGAATCCGAGCCGGTTCGGCGACTACACATACGACCAGGTGCGCTACCAGTGGCGGGCGTGGTTCAGCTGGAAGTTCGTCACCAGCCCGGCTTCAGATCGACCGGAAATCGCCGGTGTGCGAACCGCCGTGCTCGGCTCCGTCTGGCTCGTCATCATCACCGTGGCGTTTGCGGTCCCGGTCGGGGTTGGCGCGGCCATCTACCTCGAGGAGTTCGCCAAGCCCAACCGGCTCAACGACTTCATCCAGACCAACATCAACAACCTTGCGGGTGTGCCGTCGATCATCTACGGCATGCTCGGCCTCGCGATACTGGTGCGGGTGCTCGAACCGTTCACATCGGGTTCGCTGTTTGGCGAGGGCGCACCGAACGGACGCACCGTCATGTCGGCGGGCCTGACCCTGGGGCTGCTCACCCTCCCGGTCGTGATTATCAGCTCTCAAGAAGCGATCAGGGCCGTACCCAACTCGCTGCGCCAGGCCGGTATGGGCCTCGGTGCCACGAGGTGGCAAACGGTGCGCAGCCAGGTGCTGCCGGTAGCTATCCCCGGGATCCTGACCGGCACGATCCTTGCTGTCGCACGTGCGATCGGGGAGACCGCACCGCTGATCCTCGTTGGCGCGGCCAGTTTCATAACGGTGAGCCCATCGGGGCCCTTCTCCCAGTTCACCGCGCTACCCATACAGATTTTTCAGTGGACGTCATTCCCTCAGGAGGAGTGGCGGCACCTTGCCGCTGCGGCGAGCCTCGTTCTGCTTGTCCTACTGCTGACCCTGAACGCGGCCGCCGTGATCATGCGTAATCGTTTCTCCAGGAGATTGAGCTGATGAACGACACACCAGAAAGCACCGTGTTGGATCCCGGTTTCGTCGAGCAGCCGGCTGCCGACGGCCAGGCTGCCGGTGAGACCGACACCGGTCCCGGTGTTCTCGAGACCGAGAGCATGGATGTCTTCTACGGCGACTTCAAGGCTGTCGCGGATGTCTCGATTTCGTTTGCCTTCAATGAGATCAGCGCCCTCATCGGCCCATCTGGCTGCGGCAAGTCGACAGTGCTGCGTGCCCTCAACCGTATGAACGACTTGATTCCCTCGGCGCGTGTCCATGGCAAGGTCAAGTATCACGGGGCGAACATATACGAGAAGGATGTAGATCCCGTCGAGATTCGTCGCCGGATCGGCATGGTCTTCCAGAAGCCGAACCCATTCCCCAAGTCGATCTTCGACAACATCGCGTGGGGGGCGAAGATCAACGGTTTTAAGGGTTCAAAGTCCGACATGAAGGATCTCGTGCAGGGTGCGCTCGAGCAGGCGGCACTGTGGGAAGAGGTAAAAGACAAGGTCGGCGAGTCCGGGTTGTCACTTTCCGGTGGTCAGCAGCAGCGCCTGTGCATTGCCCGCGCGATTGCGACTCAGCCCGATGTGATCCTGATGGACGAGCCGTGTTCAGCTCTTGACCCGATCGCCACCCTGCGCATCGAAGAGCTCATGCTCGAACTCAAGGAGAAGTACTCGATCATCATCGTGACGCACAACATGCAGCAGGCTGCTCGCGTCTCCGACAAGACCGCGTTCTTCAACGTAGAGCTGAACACCAAGGGCCAGCGCACGGGTTATCTCGTCGAGTTCAGCCCGACCGACACTCTGTTCACATCACCGCGCGAGAAGGCTACTGAGGACTACATCACCGGCCGCTTTGGATAGTAGGGGGATAGCCCATGACGACAGACTCCAATACAAGTGCGCCCGTCTCCCCGACGGAGCATGGGCGACATCGTTTCCAAGAACAGCTCGACAAGATCCAACGCGATCTTGTGGATATGGGCTCGGTCGTTCTGGAGAATGTCCGAGTTGCGGGCGATGCGATGGTCGAGGGTCGACTAGATCTGGTTGAGCGGGTCCGCGAGACGGACGACCGGGTCGATCAGATGTACCTCGAAGCCGAGAAGCTCACTTTCGGCACACTGGCCACCCAGCAGCCCGTAGCGGGTGATCTCCGTTTCCTCGTTGCGGCCACCAGGGTGCTCTATGAGCTCGAGCGATCCGGTGATCTTGCGTACAACTGCATGAAGATGTTGGAGCGCCTCAATGGGTTCCCATATCACCCTGCGATCACTCCACTACTGGAAGCCACGGTTGCCGCAAGCTGCAAGCTCTTTGCGATGGGGATCGACGCCCTCGAGAACATGCACCCCGATGCCGGAAATGCTCTCGACAAGGCTGACGACGAGGTCGACGACCTGGTCTCCGAGTTCTACACCGCGGTCGGCCGGCACAGCACCGACATCGGGCTTCCTGCCGCAATCGGTCTGTCCCGCGTTGGTCGCTTCCTCGAGCGCATCGCGGACCATGCGGTGAACATCGGCGAACACGTCACGTATGTGGTGACAGCCGAACTGCCCGGCGAGGGCCACGGCGGTATCGGAGAGTCGGGTTCGGCGACGGGCTGAGGACTAAGGCCTCTCCGGGCTGCTCGAGCCGCGCTGGGTCAGGACTCGTTGGGCGAACACGGCAGCCAGGGCTGCTCCGATGACTTGGGCGCCCAGGAACGGCGGAATGGATGCCGGCTCGATGCCGGCGAAGGTGTCGGTCAGCGTCCGGGCGACAGTGACAGCCGGGTTGGCGAAGCTCGTCGACGATGTGAAGTAATAAGCCGCACCGATGTATCCGCCGACCGCATAGGCAACCGCAGCCGGCCTGCCGGTCCGGACGGGCCCGAAGATGACGGTCAGCAGCCCGAATGTTGCGACGATCTCGGCAAGGCCCAGGTGGATTCCACTCCGGCTCGTTGTTGCGATCGTCACCGGGTCCAGGTCGAACATCACGTTGGCCAAGATGACCCCGACGACACCACCACCCAGTTGGGCGGCCACATAGGCCAGTGCCTCTCTGGTTGTCATGTCCCCGAGCAGCCGGAACCCAAGGGTCACTGCCGGGTTGAAGTGGGCTCCTGAGACCAGCTGAAAGGTCAAGATGAGGGCGGTCAGCAGAGCTGCCGTGGCCAGGGCATTCTGCAACAAGGCGAGCCCGGCATCGGTCGTCAACCGCTCTGCCATGATTCCCGAGCCCACCACGCCGGCCAGCAGGAATGCCGTGCCGGCGCCTTCTGCGGCGAGGCGCTGTGCCAGCGGCCGGGTTTGCTCGTCGGTCATTGAATGGCGCCGACTCCGAGCGAGCCGAGCAGATCGACGACTCGGTCTCGTATGTCGTCTCTGACCTCCCGGACCATTTCCACGGACTGACCCGCCGGATCCTGCAGTTCCCAGTCCTCGTAGCGCGTGCCCGGCAGGACAGGGCAGGTGTCGCCGCATCCCATACTGACCACGACGTCGGCCGCCTCCACCATGTCGTTTGTCCACGGCTGCGGGTGGTAGCTGGCAATGTCGATTCCCACTTCGTTCATTGCGGCCACGGCGGCGGGGTTCGTCGAGTCCCCGGGACTCGAGCCGCCCGAGTAGACGTCGACCTGACCTGCTCCGAGATGGCGGGTCCAGCCGGCCGCCATCTGGGAACGGCCGGCGTTGTGTACACACAAGAAGAGGACTGCGGGCTTGCTCATTCGGTGTCTCCTGTGATGTTCTCTATTCGGGATCTGAGTTTTGCCAGTGCGACGTCGAATGCGTCTTCGGTTGGGTCACCAACCGGGTCGGGGGTTGACCAGTGCCAGTGGGGGATGATGTCCTCGATCTCTTCGTGTGCCTGGTCACACACGGTGACCACCTGGGCATTTCCGATCCCTGCCGGGTCCAGGATCCGCGGTTCTTGGCCGGTGAGATCGAGACCGGCTCTATCTCCCGCAGCCATCGCACCGCTGTGTACTTGCTCGCTGGGCCGCGTCCCGGCGCTCGCTGCCGGCGAGATGCCGCTCTGCCCCCACAACGCTTCGGCGAGCTGGGATCGAGCCGAGTTGTGGGTGCAGACAAAGAGCACCGGTCGGTCGACCTTTGGGGCCTGCAGACGGATGCCGTCCAGACCCTGCTGGCGGAGGCGCAGGTAGCGCCGCCGTCGATCCCCAGAAGAGACGCTGCGGTCGATGAGGCCGGCCGCCTCGAGTACAGCGAGATGATGGGTGAGCAGGTTCGAGGCGAGCCCGTAGCGCTCGGCAAGCACGTGAGGCGACTGATCCGACAGGAGCAGGTCCTCGACGATGCCAAGACGGATGGGATCACCCAGAGCGGCAAACACCTGCGCTCTTTCAACGGTTTCCATAGTCGGCAATATAGCTCAAGAAATACTGACCAACTGCGTTTCGTCCGAGCGAACGCACCCGAATACCATGGCTTCATGCCCCGAGAACCCCAACCGGTCGAGCGCGCATCCCGCCCCAAGCTGCGCTCCATCGCCTTGCCGGTAGAGCATGGCGGATGGGGTTTCACCCTCGAGCCCATCTTGCTCGGCCTCCTTGTTGCCTACTCGGCTGCGGCCTGGGAGCTGTCTGTTGCGACCCTTTGTGTGTTTCTCGCCAGACGGCCGCTCAAGCTGGTCAGTACCGACGTGGTCAGAAGACGCTGGCTCCCGCGCTCGACGACTGCCGCACTGTTTGCCGCCGGGTATGGAGGGCTTGCCGTCGTCGGCCTGATCGGGGCTCTTGTCACGGCCGGCCCCAGATTCCTCATCGCATATGCAGCCGCGGTCCCGTTTGCGCTGGTGGCGCTGTCTGCCGACTCCCGCAGCAAGAGCCGGACGCTCGTCGCCGAGCTCGCCGGATCGATCGCGATGGGGTCAACGGCTGCCGCCATAGCCCTTGCCGATGACTGGGGCGCAATCGATGCGTTGGGACTCTGGTTCGTGCTAATCGCCAGGGGAGTGGCAACCATCACGCTGGTCCGGGGGCAGATCCGCCGTGTGCATGGCAGGCCCGTCGGGGAGCGGAACGTCTACGCCGTTCAAGTTGGAACAGTGGCGGCGATGGTTGTGGCCGCCTCGCTTGATGCAGTTCCCTGGCTGTCGGTTGCTGCGATAGCCGGAATTGGTGTTCTCGCCTACGTCTCGTTGCGCCGGCCCGCCGTCGAAGCCCGCACCGTTGGATGGACCCAGATGGTGGTGGGTCTCGCGGTTGTCCTTGTCACCGCCATCGGCGTCTGGGCCGGGCTCTAGCCGAACCAGTGGACCCGGCACCAGGTCCGTCTCTCGCACTCGGGGCATTGCATCCACCGGGAGTACCGCTTCCCGGGAATCCACATCGAGATGAAGGCGATGCGCACTCCGAGTTCCACCGTTGTCATCCGCAGGTGGTTCATGCAACGGGAGCATTCGAGTACGACGGTGCCGGGCCGCCGCGGTCCGGCCGAGTACAGCGCGTGCTTCCCCTCGCTCTTGCCCCCCGGGGCCAGATCTTCGGCCTCAGCCATCGGGGGAGGGGAGAAGAGTGCTCCCTTTCCTAGCGGATCATTCGTGCTCATAGGGCTTTCTCAATCGAGGCGGCGAGTTCGCGGTAGGCGATCGCTGGCTTTGAGGTCCGGGCGTGTGTCAGCACCGATCGGCCACGGCCGGGCGCCTCAGCTGCGCGCACGGACTTCGGGATCGGAGGGTCGAACACCGTCAGCTCGTGACTGCTCACAACATCGGCGAGAACCTCCCGCGCCAGCCGGGTCCTGCTGTCGAACATCGTTGCGACCCCGCCGAGAACGCGCAATCGATCGTTGGTGAAGGCGCGCACGTCTTCGACCGTCTCGAGCAATTGACCAACTCCGCGATGGCTGAGGGTGTCGGCCTGGAACGGGATGACGACCCAATCCGCGGCCGTGAGACCGTTGATCGTCAGGATCCCCAGCGAAGGGCCACAGTCGATCAGGACGTATTCGTAGGCTCCCAGGAGCGGCTTCAGCGCCTTGGCTAGTACGAATTCTCGGCCCGTCTTCGTCATCAAATGGACCTCGGCACCGGCGAGATCGATCGACGAGGGAAGGAGGTCGGGGCTGTCGTCACGCCGGATGACCGCCGCCCCGGCGTCGGTGCGTGAGGCGAAGACATCGTGCAGCGTTACATCGAGCTCGTCGGCGTCGATCCCCATTGCATAGGTAAGGCACGCCTGCGGATCGAGGTCGACGAGCAGAACGGACTTGCCCCGTTCACAAAGGGCGTCGCCAAGAGAGTGGACCGTCGTCGTTTTGGCCACTCCACCTTTTTGATTGGCGAACGCGATCACTGACGCCATACGCAGATTCTACTGTGCCGGCTCAGTCCCAATCCGTGTGGAAGAACTCGCCCCCAGGGCGGTCAACTCGCTCATAGGTGTGGGCGCCGAAGTAGTCGCGCTGCGCCTGGATCAAATTGGCGGGCACCCGTTCAGATCGGTATGCGTCGAAGAATGCGAGCGCCGATCCATAGGCAGGCACGGGGATTCCGGCTGCGGTTGCCCGACAAACCGTGCGGCGCCACCCGTCCTGAGCGTCACGGACGGCCTTGGCGAAGAAGTCACTCAGCAACACATTGCGCACGTCGGGCTGGGCAACGAATACCTCCATCAACTCGCCGAGGAACCGGGATCGGATGATGCAACCCCCGCGCCACATCGATGCGATGGAGGCAAAATCGATATCCCAGTCGTACTCCTGACCGGCAGCTTCGAGCAGCATGAAACCCTGTGCGTACGAGACGATCTTCGATGCGTAGACGGCATCGTGCAGGTCTGCGAGCACCGTCTCACGGTCTCGCTCGAGGCTCGGATCGGGACCATCGAACAGCGCTGACATGGCGAGCCGCTCGTCCTTGAACGATGACACGATCCTGGCGTAGACCGCTTCGGCTGCAAGCGTCATGGGCTGCGCCAGGTCCATCGAAGACATGACGGCCCACTTCCCGGTGCCCTTCTGGGCAGCCCGGTCCAGGATCTTCGTGAGAAGGGGTGCGCCATCATCGTCGACCTTGCTGAGAACCGCTGTGGTTACCTCAACGAGGTAAGAGTCGAGCGGTCCGTCGTCCCACTCGGCGAACACGCCGGCCATTTCCTCGTGGCTCATCCCCAGTCCACGGTTCATGACGTCGTAGGCCTCGGCCAACACCTGCATGTCCCCGTACTCGATGGCATTGTGAATGGTCTTGACGTAGTGCCCAGCCCCGTCGGGGCCGATCCAGTCGCAGCAAGGCACGCCGTCGACCTGGGCGGCGATCTTCCGCAGGATCGGGCCGATGTGTGGCCAGGCTGCCGCAGTGCCCGCCGGCATGATCGAAGGTCCGTTGCGAGCCCCGTCCTCGCCTCCGGAGATGCCGGCACCGACGAATGCCATGCCCGCAGCTTCGAGACGTGCGGTCCGCTCGATCGTATCGGTGAACTCTGAGTTGCCGCCGTCAACGATGATGTCGCCCTCGTCGAGCAATGGCAGCAGTGCATCGATGGTGGCATCCACGGCCGGGCCCGCCTTGATCATCAGCAGAACCTTGCGAGGACGTTCCAGGGTGCCGACAAGCTCGTTCAGGGAGTGCGCCCCGATCACCCGGGTGCCGGCCGCGTCGCCCTGTAAGAACTCGTCGACCTTCTCCGTTGTGCGGTTGAAGACGGCCACGGTGAATCCGTGGTCGTCCATGTTCAGTACCAGGTTTCGGCCCATCACGGCCAGGCCGATTACACCGATGTCTGCAGAGGTCGCTGAGTCGCTCATCGCGCAGCATCATGGCAGATCCGCGGGGTTCGAGTGACGGATCGCGGGCACTAGGTCGGGCGCATCATTTCGAGATTTGCCACCGAACTCGGTGACTTTGCTAGTACCTTGCACTGGTGAGGGGCTAGTCCCTTCAGTTGCGTGGTTGGTGGTGCGAGAGTGACTCTGCGAGGCAATCGGAAATCGGCGTTTGGTGTAGCCGCCAAGGCGGCAAAGCGCATGCAGCGGGGGCGAGTTGCGCGCCGTGCCGTACTCTGGATCTGGATGCTCGCCATCGCCGGCTTCGTTGCCGCGGGTCTTGTCGGCTGGTGGCAATGGGGTACCCCCGCCATCATCGACAGTCCCCTTGCCTGGTGGGGTCTCCTCGTTGGCTTCTACGCATCCGAGTGGCTGGTCGTTGCGATGCGGTACGGCGGCCGCTCCCACACGTTCACGATGGGCGGGATACCGCTTGTCGTCGGGCTCCTCGCCGTCGCTCCGGTCGAGTTGCTGGCTGTGGTCGCTATGTCGACGGTTGTCTTCGCTGGGAGCAGGCGGCGCGAACCCCTGGCGATGCTGGTCCTGCTCGTCGGACGCCGGCTACTGGAGGCTGCGGCCGCGATCGTGGTCTTTGATCTCGCCGGCTCGCCATCGGACCCTTTCGGGCCGGCCGGCTGGCTCGTGGCCATGGCTGCTGCCGTCGCCGCATACACACTCGGCCACATCCTGTTCTCGGTCGCAAGTTCCGTTCAGGGTCTCGCCTCATCCTGGGGCGAGTCGAGCGAGGCGTACGGATTCGGTGCTTTTGTCACGCTGGTCAACGCGGTGCTCGGCACCTTGGTCGCCGAAGCGCTCTTCTCCGCACCGCGGGCCGCCGCGTTCGCGGTCATCCCCGCACTTGCCCTATATGGCGGATTCCGTGCGTACGGCCGCTCCCGACACGAACGGGTTCGATTGCGTGCGCTCTACGACGCAACCCGAGATCTCCATGCAACACCTCAACTCGAGTACTCACTGCTTTCGGCTGCGGGGCATGCTCGCGACATCTTCGATTCGGAATTCTGCGAGATCGTCCTCGAGCTCGGCGGTGAACGGAACGGTTTCCGCACGATCGTGGGTCCCGGTGAGCACACCCAGGCGATGGACCCCGTTGATCTGGATCGCTGGAAGCTGGTCTGGGAACGCGCCGCCACCGAGCCGGACCCGTTCGTCATCGATCGATCCGGTTCGCTCGCATCGTCGGCCGGTGACCGTCGGCTCCCGATCGTTGCAGCGATGGTCGCTCCGATCCGAGTCGGGGAATCACACATCGGGATGATCGTTGTCGCCAATCCCATTGATGATGCGGCCCTCTTCGCCAAGTCGGACCTGAACCTCCTGTCGGCGCTTGCCGAGCAGGTCGGGGTTGCCGTCGACAACGGCCAGCTCGAGGACTCGCTCGCCGAACTCACCGAGCTGAAGGCGGAGCTCCAGCACCAGGCTCTGCACGACGCTCTCACGGGTCTCGCCAATCGGTCACTGTTCGGCGAGAACGTCTTTCACGCGTTGCAGATGACCCGCCGCACCGGAGCCGATGTCGCGGTGCTGTTCATGGACGTTGACGACTTCAAGGAGGTCAACGACAGCCTTGGTCACGCCTCCGGGGACGAGTTACTCCTCGCGGTAGCCAATCTTCTGCGGGAACAGTCCCACCCCGAGGACACGCTGGCGCGCTTGGGCGGCGACGAGTTCGGTGTCCTGCTCGAGGATGTAGGCGGCGTTCACGACGCGACCGAGCGAGCGCAAGAGATCCTGTCGTCCTTCAGCTCACCATTGCGCGTGTCCGGGCGAGACGTGCAGGCCAACGTCAGTATCGGCGTCGCATTTGGACGCTACGGAGATACCTCGAACCAGGTGCTCCGCAATGCTGATGCCGCTATGTACGCCGCGAAGAGCGACGGCAAGGGCACATTCCGGGTGTTCGAATCGAGTATGCACGCCGAAGTCATCGCCCAACTCAAGCTCCGGGAGGACCTCGAGGCAGCCATCTCCCGGCAGGAGCTAAAGCTGCTCTATCAGCCGATCGTCAACCTGACCGATGGGTCGTTGCGCGGCTTCGAGGCACTGGTTCGGTGGCAGCATTCCTTGAAGGGCTGGCAGTCACCCGCGATGTTCATCCCCTTTGCCGAAGAGACCGGCCTGATTCACGACATCGGCCGCTGGATACTGTGGGAAGCGGCCCGCCGGTGTCGCGACTGGGTGAAGAAGCTCGATCCTCAGCCTGGCGAGTTCAAGGTGACGGTGAATCTCTCGGCCCGACAGCTTGATGACGAAAGCATCGTTGCCGAGGTCGGGCGTGTTCTCGAGGAGCTGCAGTTCGATCCGGCTTTCCTGGTGCTCGAGATCACAGAAACCGCCATGATGAACGCCGCCCCGGCGCGGCTGGATGACCTCCGGGCACTTGGAGTTCCTCTCGCCATCGATGACTTCGGAACCGGTTACTCATCGCTTGCCTCGCTCCACAAGCTCTCGCTCGATGTCCTGAAGATCGATCAGGTCTTCGTCCAGGGAATCACCGACGAGGAGGAGAACGCTTCTCCGTTCGTCGGCACGATGGTCGGCTTGGGGCAGGCACTTGGCCTGCAGACCATCGTCGAGGGAATCGAGACTCGCGAGCAGTTGGACAGGTTGTGCGAGCTCGGCTGTGACACCGGGCAGGGCTTCTACTTCTCGAAACCGCTGCCGCTCAACCAGGCGGAGCGCTTGATTGCGGTGCAGGCAAGCGGCAAGCCGGTCTTCGACTTGGAGGCTATGGCTGCGGGCTATCGAGACCGCAGGCTTCGCTCGGTTCCGTAGCCGGTTCCACGGGCCGGCGATCGACCTCCACGGACCGTGGCTCACAGATCAGGCGTGAAGAGCGGCGAGCACTGTTCGCACAGCCCGGTCGACCCCGTCCGTAGCCTCTTCCCGGTGGAGTTCCGCCACCGCCTCGATCATGCGCTGGACCAGGAGGGCGTCAGCCTCAGGGTCGAGATCGGACCGGAACTCACCCGTGTCGACTCCGAGCATTAGCGTCCTGCTGACGAGCGTGCGGAAGGCACGGTCGTGCTTTTCTGCCAGCTCGGCGACCGGACCCGAAAACAGTGCTCGTGGTGATGGATGCCCGGATGCCCCCAATGCTGCGGTGTGCCGTACCAACTGCTCGATGCGACCGGTCGCCGTGGCGATCGTCTCCAGAATCGACTGCAGGTGCTCAAACGATTCCGTCTGGTGAGCAGACGTTGCGGCGAACACGGCTGACTCGACGTCCGGGAAGTGGTTGTAAAGCGTTTGCCGTGCCACCTCCGCTCTGCTGGCGATCTCAGACATCGTCAGCCCGGTTGCCCCTCGTTCCGCAAGCAGTTCCAGGACCGCCGTGGAGATCCGCTCGAGAGTGCTCATGAGCGTGCGTATAGGCGCGATGCCAGCGGTACCGACAGCGCGAGTAGCCCGACAATCCAGGCGACCGCATAGGCGATATCGCCGGCTGCGGGGCTGCCATCGGTGAGCGAGCGGATTGCCGCGGTTGTCACCGACACAGGTTGGTTTCTGGCGAAGGCCTGGAGCCAACCGGGCATCGACTCCGTTGGGGCAAATGCGCTGCTGGCCATCATCAAGGGGAACAGCCAGAACATCGACAACATGCCGACCATCTCCGGGCTGCGCACTTTGGCGGCAATAGCGGCTCCTAACCATGAGAACCCATACCCGATGCCGACCGCCAGGAGAATCGCGCCAACGCCACCCCATAACGAGGCGAAGCGGAAGCCCATCAGCATCCCAAGTCCCGCCACGAGAACCAGCCCGATCAAGTTGCGGACGGCGTCCGCGAGGGTGCGTCCGGAGATTACGGCTCCCTGGCTGATGGGAAGGGAGCGGAAACGGTTCGTCACACCGGCTGATATGTCGGTGGCGAGCCCCGTCCCCGTCTGCAGGGCACCCTGTAGCGCAGTGATGACGAGGATTCCCGGAACGAGGAACTGGATGTAGTCGGTGCTGGTGGCGGCGCCGATTGCCCCACCGAACACGTAGTTGAACAGGAGGAGGAAGAACACCCCCATTACCACGGCGAATGTCAGCAACTCCGGCTGGCGGGCCGTGCGGATCATGTCGCGCCAGGCAACAGTCCTCGTGTCCTGGACCACAGCCCACGCCCGCGCTCCGGCAGGGACCGAGTGGTCTGCCCGATGAGTTGTCATGTTGATCGTCCTCCAGTCGCGGTGAGCGTCAGGAAGACCTCGTCGAGAGTCGGTCTTCTGAGCTGGAAGTCGCCCATCGTGACCGAGGCTTCATCGAGCCGCCGCAGCACCGCTAGCGACGAACTCGCCTTTGCGCCGACCCCGATCTGGATCAGGCGCGTTTCCGGATCCGATCCCGTGACCATTGCATCGCGGGTCAGTTGCAGCCCTTTTTGGTATGACTCGTCGTCGGCGAAGTGGATCTCCAGGACATCGCGCTCGAGCCCTCTCTTCAGATCCTCCGGGGTCCCGCGTGCGACCTCGCGGCCCTCGTCGATGATGACCAACTGATCTGCGAGGTGGTCAGCCTCATCGAGATACTGTGTCGTGAGCACGATCGCAGTTCCTGCTCGGGCAAGGTCGGCGATCGCCTTCCACAACTCCGATCTGCTTCGTGGGTCCAGGCCGGTAGTGGGCTCGTCAAGAAACACGGCGGGTGGGGAGGCGATCAGCGCGGCGACCACGTCGAGGCGTCGTCTCTGGCCTCCACTGAGAGTCTCGGCGGGCCGGTCGGCATAGTCGGCCATTCGGAACTCGGTGATGAGTTCCTCGATCCGAGCTGCTAGTTGGACCTTTGGCATCTTGTAGAAGCGGCCGAACAGCTTCAGGTTCTCGCGGGCGGTCAGCTTCTCGTCTACCGCAGCCGTTTGACCCGCAAGACCGATCAGCCGCTTGACCGTCTGTGGTGCGCCGGCGACGTCGACCCCGGAAATGGTTGCCGCGCCGGCGTCGATTGGGATCAGGGTGGTGAGCATGTTGATGGTGGTGGTCTTCCCTGCCCCGTTGGGGCCGAGGATCGCGACCACCTGGCCGGCGTCGACTGTGAAGCTGAGATCATGAACTGCGACCGTGTCGCCGTAGCTCTTGCTGAGGTTTGTGGCCTCGATTACGGCCATCGTGGCTCCTAGGTGGACAATATGTCCAACAGTATAGACACAATGACTAGCTGGCTAGGTCGGCAGCACCGCTGCGATCTGCTCGAGAGCCCAGTCGACTTCGTCCCGGGTGATTACAAGGGGCGGTGCGATTCGGAGTGTGTGCTCATGAGTGTCCTTGGCAAGAACCCCGCGGGCCTGCAGTGCCTCGATCACCGGTCGCGCTCCTCCGGCCTCTGCGACGAGTTCGATAGCCAACATCAGCCCACGTCCCCTCACCTCCATGACCGCATCCGTCTTCAGCTTTTGCAGCTCGTCGAGGAAGTACGCACCAAGCTTGGCTGAGTTCTCGATCATGCCTTCTTCGGTCAGGACCTGGAGCGCGGTCCTGGCGACGGCTGCCGCAAGGGGATTGCCCCCGAAGGTGCTGCCGTGTTCCCCGGGCTTGAGCACTCCGAGCACCTCGAGGTTGGAGAGGACGGCGGACACCGGGTAGAAGCCTCCCGACAGAGCCTTGCCGACCAGGGTGACGTCGGCCTCGATGCCTTCGTGCTCCTCGGCCAGCAGCTTCCCGGTCCGACCCAGGCCAGTCTGGATCTCGTCGAGGATCAAGGTGATGTCGAGTTCGGTGCACAGAGCGCGCACCCGCTCGAAGTAGCCGGCAGGCGGGATGAGAACGCCGGCTTCGCCTTGGATCGGCTCAACGAGGAACGCAACTGTGTTCGGGCCGACGGCGGCTTCGAGAGCCGCAAAGTCGCCAAATGGGACGACCTTGAATCCCGGCGCAAACGGCCCGAACCCGGTGCGGGCAACGGGATCCGTCGAGAACCCGACGATCCCGATCGTGCGGCCGTGGAAGTTGTTGGCGCACACCACGATCTCGGCGCGGTCCTCGGGGACGCCTCGGATCTCGTAGCCCCATTTTCGCACCGCCTTGATCGCAGACTCAACGGCCTCGGCTCCGCTGTTCATCGGCAGTATCTTGTGAGAACCGGTGAGTTCGGCCAGGTCCTCATAGAGGAGAGCGAGTTGATCGTTGCGGAATGCGCGCGATGTCAGGGTCAACCGGGACGCCTGCTTCACCATCGTTTCGAGGATTCGCGGGTGACAGTGGCCCTGATTCACGGCTGAGTAGGCAGACAGACAGTCGAGATACCGGTTGCCTTCGACGTCCCACACCCAGACACCCTCACCACGTGTCAGCACCACATCGAGGGGCTTGTAGTTGTGCGCCCCGAGGCGCCTCTCGCTCGCGATGAGATCGGGCGTCGTCGTCACTTGAGCCTCCTGCGAATCGGACAACGACAAGCCTAGAGGGTCGCTGCCGGGCTCAGTCTTCGAGTACCCATCCTGGGCAAATAGGCTCATCGCAGAACGCGCCGATCCAAACATCAAGGCTCAGCGAGTTGATCGGATCGTCCGCTGCCGGCGGGGCCAGTGTGAGACCCTCCGGGGTCTGGAGCAGGGAGTCACGCCAGTCGTTCAACTCGTCGAATGGGTTGACCGGGACAACGGTTGTGGTCGGCGTGACCGGGATCGTCGTTACCACGGGTGTGGTGGTTGTTGGCTGTCCTCCGCCGAGCGTTGTCGTCGTTGCCGGGCTCCAGATCGTCGTCGAGGTCGTTGTTGTCGTTGTCGGGGGTGGTTCCTCGCCCTCGTTGATATAGAGGAACGCGTTGTCCATGACAGCCTCATCGCCGGAGACCCGGTCGACAACGCGCACGTTGACCCAGCCGGGCTCGCCCGGAGGTGTGTCAACAACGATGAATGTCGGAGCTGTCACCGAGATGATCTCCGCTCGCTGATCGCCGAAGAAGACATCAACGAGTTCGGGGAGTTCCCTACCGGTGATGGTGGCAAGGGTGCGACCAACAACCGGGCCCTCCGCCGGGTTGACTCCGGTGATTGCCATCCCGCTCGGGCTGACGGTCGTCGTTGTCGTGCTCGTGGTCGTTGTTGTGCCAACCCCACCGGCGGGCGTTGTCGTAGTCGTGGCCGGCGCGGTTGTGGTCGTCGTCGTCGCCACTGGGGGAGCCCCCGTTGTCGTAGTAGTAGTTGCGGGAGACGTCGTCGTCGGTGCACTGGTCGTGGTGGTCGTCGTCGCGGGGCCGCTGGTCGTTGTGGTCACCGACACGACCGTTGTCGTCGTCGGGGAAATCGCGCCCGTCGTAGTCGTGGTCGAAGTCGGTGTCGTGGTAGGTGTCGTCCCCGATGTGGTCGATGTCGCCGGCACGGTGCTCGTCGATACAGGTGCCTGCGTCGTTGTTGTGGCCGGCTCAGGGTCGCTGCCGCCAAGGGGGATCTGGGGCATTTCCTCGATCTCGCCATCGGCAGTGACTCGGAAGAAGACCGCTGAGGGATCACCGAGCGTGATCGGTTGCTCTCGATCACTGATATCGACGACCTCCATTACGAACGCATATGTGCCGGCCGGGAGTTCCATGGCAAGTGGTGTGAAGTCGCCGTCCTGGACGAATGCCGGACGCTGTTGTCGTTCGAACACACGGCCGACGAGCGCCCGGCCGGTTGCGTCGGTTGTGACGGCCAGGTCGCCGCCTTCTCCGGTGTAGGTGATTTCGTGTCCGACGACCGCCATTGGCTCACCGTCGACTGGTACATAGAGCCCGGCGCGGTACATGGCCGGGGTCTGCGGAGGCACGATCCACGGGTCAACCGTTTTCGCCGTTATGGCAACCTTGTGGGGCAGGTCAGGCTCGAAGTTGCTGAACTCGTAGAAGTGGTACATCAGCGATGGCTGGAACAGTGGTGCCGAGTAGATCGAGCGGTCGATATTGAGCCGCCCTTCCGACGTCGCCAAATCTCGAAATGAGGTCACACCGTCGTTGGGCCCATCGGATCGGTCGAGCAACGCCCCCTTGACTTCCTGATAGGTCGCTTCCGGAGTGGCTGCCCACAGGAGCGCTGCCGCCCCGGCGACCATCGGGGCGGCCATCGATGTCCCGCTGTACACGCCGTAGCCACCCGGCAGAGTGGAGACGATGAACTCGCCTGGAGCGAAGATGTCGACATTGGTTGCGCCATAGCCGGACCAGCTGGCGGGCTGGTCAGTGGGCGTTGACGCCGCAACGGTGATCACGTTGTCGAGGGAGGAGGCTGCCGGATACCACGGCGCCGTGTCGATGTTGACCGGCTCATTGCCGGCTGCCGTCACGACCAGCACACCAGCCTGTTCCGCGGCAGTGATGGCAACGTCGAGGTAGGCAGCAGCGTTGGGATCGTTGACACCCCAGGAAGCGTTGATGACCCGGGCCCCATTATCGATTGCGTAGGCGATGGCCTCGATCGCAGCAGACAAACTCGGCGTGTCACCGATCTTCAAAGGCATGATGTCGGCCTCGTAGGCGACACCGGCGATGCCGATGCGATTGTCCGCCTCGGCGGCGATGATCCCGGCGACGTGCGTTCCGTGGCCGACGTTGTCAGTGACCGCCGCGGAGCCGGCTGCGAAGTTCCATCCGTTGCAGTCGTCGACGTAGCCGTTGCCATCGTCATCGATCCCGTTTCCGCACTGCTCGCCGCTGTTCCGCCAGATGTTGTTGACCAGGTCGGGATGGGTGATGTCGACGCCGGAATCGACGACCGCGACTACGACACCTTCGCCGCGAGTGCGGTGCCAGCCTTCCGGCGCATCGATGTCGGCATCCGGTGCCTGTGTCCAGCCGTCGTCGGACTGACCGTCGTTCTCGAGACCCCACTGGTTTGGGTAGTAGGGGTCGACGGTGGCCGCGTCGAGGGCCCGATCCAGCGTCGCCGACGTGATGCCCGGCAGATCTGCCAGATCCTCGATGGCGATCTCACCGGCAACGGCGTAGATGTCGAAGGCAAGCGGGCGCACTGAACTGACGAGCGGATGGGAACGCAACTCACCAACGATCTCAGCGGCAGAACGGTCGACTCCAGCGTCGCCGGTCACTACATCGTCGATGTGGCTCGGGGAGACATCATGCGGCGGTGTCGCGGCAGCGACCAGAGTTGAGTCATCCACCTGGAGCCAGCTATCCCCGGCGATGGCCTCCACAGTCACGAGATAGTGGTTCAGGTCGTCCGAGAACGGTTCGTCGCCCCATTCCCAGAACCGGGGCTCTGCGGCGGGCGCAGCGGAAACGGATTGCGGCGCCGAGGTGCTGGCGAGCACGGAAACGATGAGTGCCACGACGGTCAGTCCGGCAATGCCGAGGTAGGAACGGCGGAAGGGTGTTGGCCGCATTTGCGCAATCCTTTGCTGAGGCTGGGGCCGGTCCGTCGGCCCAATGCTCTTATCGGCAGTCGGCCCGTTTTTCTTGAACTCGTGCACTCGACAATTAGCGGGTGACTAGCCAGCCCAAGTTTGTCAACAATGACGCCACTTTTGGATCAAGGGCGCCTCTACGTCGCCGATAGAAATCCTTATGAACAGCGCAAATGCCCCCAGCGGCCCGAAGCGGCCCAAGTTCTCGACGGCCCGACGCGGCTTCGAGAAGGAACAAGTGGAAGCCTATCTAGCTGAGATGCGAGCCAAGCATGACAAACTGGCCTCATCAGCAGCTCTCGCAGAGCGCCGGCTCACCGATGCCACCGCTCAGCTCGAGGAGAACGGCATTCGTCTCACGCAGGCGACTGATCGAATCGCTGAGCTCGAGAAGCAGGTCGGCGAACAACCCGAAGTCCCGGCCTCGGACAATGAAGCCGACATGCAGGCGACCCTTGCCGCCAAAGAGCGGATCATCGATCGCGCCAACGGTATGGCACGAGAGATTGAAGATGAGGCCCGTGACAAGGCGCGCGACATCGTCGCCCAGGCGAAAGAAGAAGCCGACCGATTCGCCGCAGAGGCAGCTAAGGCCGAGGCGCCGCAGCCGGCCACGACCGAGCCAGTAACCGAACCGCAGCACGAGAGCGTTGTTCTAGCCAAAAAAGAGGCTGCGGTTGTACTGGCGCGGGCAGAGCAGAAGGCTGCCGCAATCATTGCCGACGCCAAGCACATCGAGATGGAAGCTCGCCGGGCGGGCGTTGCTGGGGCCGATCTCGACGAGCTGGCCCGGGGGACAATCGATGCCGCAAATGCCAGGGCAGCATCGATCACTGCACGCGCCGAGGCCACCGCAGCCGAGGCATCACAGGACGCAGCTCGACTGCGCGCAGAAGCCACTTCGGCGAAGGCGCAGGCGAGGGAGAGGCTGGCCGCTGCTCGCGCTGAGGCGACTCAGCTCTCTACCGAAGCCCATCAGCTACTCACGAAGGCACAGCACACGATCGCTGCAGCCCGCGAGGAAGCGGACACCACGACTGCCGAAGCGGAAGCACGCGTTCAGATGCTGACCCGCACGGCCGACAACTACGCCGCCAGGGTTCGCTCCGAAGCCGACCAAGCGGCGAAGCGCGTTCGTGCGCTCGCAGACGACGACGCCACCAAGCTGCGTCTCCAGGTTGAGGCCGAGGTTGGGGATACCAGGCTGCAGGCTGAGACAATGCTCGCCGATGCTGGCACGGCAAAGGAATCTGCAGAAGCGCAGCTGCGCAACGCCCAGATCGAGGCGAAGAGCCTCGTCGATGGAGCGCAGCGCGATGCGGAGGAAACCAAGAACAACGCTGTCGCCGCCGCCGAGGAGGAGGCGAACAAGGCGTCCGAGAAGATCGCCGAGCTCCGTGCGCAAGCCGACGAGGAAGTCAAGTCCCTCGAGCGCAAGGCGAAGCGAGCCCACAAGGAGGCACGGAGCAGAGCCGCTGCCGCCCGCAAGGACGAAGAGAAAGCAGCTGCGTCGGTCGTGGAGGCAGAGGCCAAGGCAGCCGGCATCATCGCCGCAGCCGAGCAGGCAGCCGCCAACCGCCAGGCAGATCTCGAGCGGCAGGCCGCACAGGCCCGCGAGGAGTTTGCGGTTCGCACCGCGGCCATTGTCGAGAGCGAAGAGAAGGTCGCCGGCAAGTTGCAGGATCTCGAAGCCCAGCGCGAAGCTGTCGCCGTCGAGACCGCTGCTGCCCAAGCTGAGGCAGCCTCTCTGCGCGAAGAAGCAGCTGCCGAGGTCGAGAACGCAAAGGCGGACGGAGCAGCCCTGGTCGCAAAGGCCGAGGAAGAGGCCGGTGCGATCGTCGCCGGAGCCGAAGCGGATGCCGAAGGACGCATCGCTCAGGCCGACGAAGAGGCTGATCGCCGGATAGCCGCAGCGCAATCCCGGTCCGAGGAGATCGTTGCGATCTCAGAAGAGACCAAGCAGAAGTTGCTGTCCGACGGGGAAGTCGCCTTGGCCAAGGCCCAGAGTGAGGCTGTAACCACGCGCCGCGAAGCAGGCGAGGCCGCCGGTGAGATGCGGAGCGCAGCCGCCGCCGAGTGCGACATGATGCGAGCGGAGGCCAGGCGCTACCTCGCAGATGCAGAGCAAGAGCGTCGCCAGGCTCGCGACGAGCACGCCGAAGCCACGCTTGTCATCGACCGAGCCCGTACCGACGCCGAGGCCATCCGGGCTGCAGCTGAGCGTGATGGAACAGAGATGTCCCTCTCGAGTAAGGCTGAAGCTGAGCGGCTCGAGAAGCTGAGCGAACAGCTCGAAGCGCAAAGGACCGAGATCGAGGTCGAGAAGTCAACCATCGCGGCGCAGCAGTCGCAGACCGAGTTGGCGCGGCGTGAGGCCGAAGAGACCCTTTCCCGGGCTCGGGCGGACGTCACGAAGATGCTCGAGGACACCAAGTCACAGACGGCCGACGAGAAGGCGCAAACCGACCAGCGCCGCCAGGAGATCGCCGAGGAGCGCGAGGCCATAGAGTCGTGGCGCGGCGAGCTTGCCGGTTGGCGGGCCCAACTCGACAAGGAGCGGGCAGCGGTCGATGCAGCCAAGTCGCTGCTCGAACAGGATCGGGGTGAACTCAAGAAGGAGATCGCCAAGACCGAGGCCCGGTGGGTCGAGCTGGAGCGCAAGGGCAGCCAACTGCTCGACGGAGCCCAGCAAGAAGCGGACGCCATCATCGAACGTGCATGGTCCGAGGCGCGGCGAGTCATGGGGCACGCTGATGAGAGCGACGAGGCTGCACGGCTCAGTGAGCTCCGGTCCGAGCTCGAGAAGCAGCGAGGAGACTTCGAGAAGAGCCGGGCGGAGTTCGAGCAAAGCCTTGCTCAGTTGGAGATCGACAGGGCCGAGCTGGTCGCAGAGCGCGAGGCGCTCAATGCCGATATGGCCGCCCGTGGCGACGGCGACGGCGGCAATATCAGTGAAGCGCTGTTGGAGCTCGAGCAAGAACTCGCTCGACTGGATGCGACCGGTCCCGACCCGTCGGCCCTGGAGCCGACTGCGGCGCCGGAGAACACCGATGCCCCGAGCGAATCGGCCGATGACCCGGCCTCCACCCTTGGCAATTGGAACATGCTCTGGGATGAGAACGGCGAGAGCCGCGACTCAGCCCCGGATGGGGAGGCCGCCGAACCGGTCGCCGAGGAATCGGCAGAGAAGACCGATGAAGATGGCGATGAGACCGACACCGACGGCAACGGCGATGGTTACGGCGAGAGCCGCTACTCCCGTCGCAGCCGGCGTCTGCCCAGGTCGGAGGAGACGCAGTCGGGCAGTGGTCTTCGCAACGCAATCATCTCCAAGAAGGGTGGCTCCTCCTCATAGAGGGGCCACCAACGAGTCAGCGCGATGAAGCGAAGCAGACCCGTCGCAAAGCGACGTGACGCCGAAGCGGATCGACCTGACCGTGATCAGAAGCGCGCTTCCCGCCGGTGGCGCGCTTCAGCCGCGTCGATGGACGACGACCCGGCTGAAGAGCTAGAGGCGCCGGAAATCGCTCCGGTCCCGGAGCCTGATCCCAAGCCGACAGACGAGACAACTCGCGATCTGCTTGCAGCTGCCGAGGCGCGCGCTTCGTCAATCCGCGCCCGAGCTGAAGCCGAGGTCGCCGAGGCTCTCGCCGCAAGCGCCCGCATGCGTTCTGAGGCGGCATCGCTATCGGCCAACGCCCAGGAGACTATGGCCTCGGCCACCTCTAGTGCTGAAGCGACACGTGTGAAGGCTCGCACGGCGCGCGAGGAGGCTGAGGCGTTGCTCGAGCGTGCCTGGGTCGAAGGCCCCGAGGTGCTTGCCAATGCCCGGGCCGAGGCTTCCGCGCTCCTACAGGCCGCTCACAAGAAGTCCGCCAAGATGGAGATCGATTCGCAACTGCGATCGACCGAGCTGCTCGATGAGGCCCGCAACGAGGCTGCGGAAATAGTCGCTGGCGCCGAGAAGGGGGCCGAGGAGGCTCGGACGAGGCTGGAAGACGAGTTGGCCGCAATGCGTGTCGCCACGGAGACCCGGCTGTTCGAGCGACAGCACGAGGTGGAGACCGAGACTGCCGGGTTGTTCGCTGCGGTCGATGAGGCTCGCGCCGATCTCGACGGTGCGATCGCCCGCGCTGCGGCGGAGGTCGCTGCTTCGCACCAGTCGGCAGCCCGAGTATTGAGTGAGGCTGAGCAGTCGGCTGAGGCAACTCGAATCGAGCTAGCCGCGGAGCGAGCGGAAGCCGAGATTCATCTAGCTGCAACACAAGAACGCGTGGCGCAGCTGGAGAGCGAGGCCGATGCGCGCACAGAGGCCGCTGCCGAGAGCGAGAGAGACGCTGCCGCCGTGGTTGCTGCTGCAACAGAAGAGGCCGAGATCCTCGAGCAAAGAACCATGTCAGAGCGGGAAGCCGCCCGTGTCGAAATCGCCGAGTCCCGGCGAGAGGACCGGGCTCTCCGGGCTGACTTGGATAGGGATATCCGCAGAGCGGCGGCGCGGATCAGCGAAGCCGAAGCTCATGCCCGGGCGCTAGTGGAAGATGCCACGAGTGAAGCGAACCGGCTTCAGGCGAAGGCTGAGGGTGAAGCCGCAGAGCTACTCGCTGACGCTGATCGACGCCGGGATCGGGCCGAACGGAAGGTTGCCGAAGCCGACAAGCGCGAGGCCGAGGCCAAGCAGCTTCGTGCGGATGCCGAGACAGAGGCAAGCAGGCTCCGCCGTGAGGCCGACCTCGCTTCGATTGAACTAGAGCGCAGCCGGACCGAGGTTGAGCGGGTCACTCAAGAGGCCGTTGCAACTGCGAACGCATCCCGCGAGTCCGCCGCACAAGAAGCTCGCGAGATCATCGCAACTGCGCATGAGGAGGCCGGCAAGATCACGGCTGTGGCCGGCCAAGACCGGGAAGAAGCGCAGCGGGCCGCGGCCGAAATCGTTGCATCCGCCGAGGAGTCTGTGCGCGTGCTCGAGAGTAATCGTCGGCAGGCTGCGGACGAGTACTTCGAGATCCGCCGAGTTGAGGCTGCCGGCGTAGTTGCTGCTGGGGAGCAGCAGATTGCCGGCTTGCTCGAGGATGCGAAAGCGCGAGCTGCTGAGATCGCATCGGCAGCGGAGGCTCAGGGGCGGGTATCGATCGAGGCCGCCGAACGGGACGCTGAAGAAGTTACACAAGCAGCGAGGAAGGTCGCCGACGAGATCATCGAAGAGGCCAAGGAAGAGACCGATACGATGCTGGCGTCGGGCAAGGATCGTGGCGACGAAATCGTGGCCGAGGCCACCCGCAGAGCGGAAGAGATCGCCGCCGATGCCGACGCAGCCGCCGCCGAAATGCGTGCGGAGTCTTCCGAGTCGGCTGCTGCAGCAATTGCGCGTGCTGAGGTTGAGGCTGATGAGTTGTTGGCGGCGGCTGTGGCGGAGCGGGATGAGGCTGGTCGGGTTGCTGCTGAGTTGGTGGCGCGGGCTGAGGAAGAGGCTCGGGAGTTGGTGGCTGTTGAGCAGGCTCGTCTTGCGGCTGCTGGTGAGGATGCTGCTGCGAAGGCTGTCGAGTTGGTGTCGCGTGCTGAGGTTGAGGCTGAGGAGACGACATCGGCTGCAGCGCAGGAATCTGAGGAAGCTGCGGCTCGTGCCGTGGAACTGATCGCAAAGGCCGAACTCGAGGCTGAGGAAATCACCGAACAGGCTCGAGCAGATGCTGCTGCCGGGCGCGATGAATTCCTGGCCTTGCGTGCTGAGCTTGCCGCCGATGAGGATGCGCTCGAGCTCAAGCTGGAGGCTCTCACGTTGGAGCGGTCGGCCATCGAGACCGAGCGGGCAGCACTTGCGGACAAATGGACGCACTTCGAGCAAGAGCAGAAGACCCTGAGCAAGAAGCAAGATCTTCTCAACGAGGCACAAGAGGCGTTTATTCAGGAGCGGACTCTGCTGCAGCGGCGCTGGGCGGAGGTCGAGCAAACGGGAATCGATGCACTCGAGAAGGCTCACGAACAGGCCGAGAGCATCCTGCGCAAAGCACGCGAAGAGGCATCCGCTCTCGCCGCTCGTGAGCCACAACCTCCAAGGGACGAGAAGCCGGTGGCTACGGCACAAGATGCCCTGGCGCGATTGGATTCAGCGCTTGACGCGGCCCGTGACGTTGTCGCCAGACGGACCGAGGCTGAGCAGGAAGCCTCGGGTGAAGACAACGACACTGCTGCCTCCGGCACCTGGAACCAGGTTGTCGATGAAGACGTCGCGGAACCACCGGACCGACCCACGTCGTTCGAGGTTCCCACGGATGGGTCTCGCGGCGGCGAGCCGCAGTCTTAGGAAATCTTCACTCCGCAACCGATTATGGTGCGGTTTCCCATACCTCTGAGGTGTTCCCCTTGAAACGATTTCTCCCGGCAGTTGCCCTTGCACTCCTCGTCACCGCCTGTGGCGGCGGGGGCGATGTCGCAGCGACGGTAAATGGCGTCGACATTGCCGCGGCCACGATTGAAGAGCTGATCGACAACGGCGAAGAGGATCTCTCTGATGAGCAGTTCCGCTCGATCCTCACTGCGGTGGTGCAGTGGAATGCAATCGCCGATGCCGCTCGCGACGAGTACGGGATCGACCCGACGGAGGACGAGGTCGCCGAGTACGCCGACAACCTGGTCGCTCAGGCCGGGGGCGGATTGAGTCGTGAGGACTTCCTGCGGAGCCAACAGGTGACCGAAGCCGGGTTCGTCCTCTCTGCCGATCGGTTGCTCGTGGAGGAACGTCTCTTCACTGTGCTGGAAGCGGGCGTGGAACTTCCGACTGAGGCCGATGCCGAGCAGGCGCTCGCTGACGAACCTGCGTCCTGGACCAACGTGTGCTCCTCGCACATCCTGGTCGGCACTTCCGAGGAAGCCGGCGAGGTCACGGCTCGGCTCGAGGCTGGCGAGGAGTTTGCGGATCTCGCTGTTGAGCTTTCCCTCGACACAGGCTCCGGGGCCGCCGGAGGCGATCTGGGATGCGCCGTCCCGGCGACCTACGTCCCGGAGTTCGCCGAGGCAACCCTCACTGCCGAGATCGGCGTCGTCACCGAGCCCGTTGAGTCGACGTTTGGCTTCCACCTGATTCGGGTTGACAGCCGCATCGAGGCCACCATTGCTGAGGTGCTCGAGACCCTGACCGGTGTGGCGCAGGTCGAGGCGGTTGAGACGTGGTTCTTCAACGCAGTGACTACGGCAGAGATCACAATCGCAGAAGAGTACGGCATCTGGTCGACCGACCCGGTGCCCACGATCGTGGCCCCCGTGTCGTGATCGCCGCTGCGGCTCGAGGCGTTCTCGGCTCGGTCCTCGACGCACCCGAGCGAGGAACTCTTCGCTATCGCAAGGACGCTCTGATTGCCCTGGATGAGCGCGGAGCGATCGTCAACGTTGTCGCGTCTGCCGACCCCGGCTTCGAGACGCTGCGCGCCGAACTCGAAGTTGCAGGCCGCCTGACCGTCCTCCCTTCGGACGCGTTGCTCTTGCCCGGGTTCGTCGATCTCCATGTGCACGCGCCGCAGTGGCCCCAGCTCGGCAAAGCGCTGGATGTCCCGCTCGAGGTGTGGCTGAACAAGTACACCTTTCCTCTGGAGGCGCGGTATTCGGACACGGCCTTCGCCGAAGAGGTTTATCGCTCGTTGGTTGATTCGCTCCTCGCCAACGGCACCACGACTGCGGTCTACTTCGCCACCATTCATGTTGCGGCTACGCAGGTACTCGCAGACGAGTGTCTGCGGCAGGGACAGCGGGCCTTCGTCGGCAAGGTGGCAATGGACCATCCGGAAGCCTGCCCCGACTACTACAGGGACGAAACCGTCGCCGCTGGTGTCTCCGGCACGAAGCTCCTGATCGAGTACATCCGAACCCACCGGGACAACTCGGCAGATCTAGTGCAGCCGATGGTGACCCCGCGGTTCGTTCCCAGTTGTACCGACTCGATGCTCTCCGCCCTGGGCGAGCTGGCCGAGGTCGAAGACTGCCGGGTGCAGACGCATTGCTCGGAGTCGGACTGGGCACACGGCTACGGCCTCGATCGCTATGGGCGAACCGATACAGCGACCTACGACGCATTCGGGTTGCTCCGTCGCGGTACCGTGCTTGCCCATTCCAACTTCATCGACAACTCCGACATGAAGCTCATCAGTGAT
>CAJIBB010000195.1_pt1 | contig 27385 bp, 25 predicted proteins | sample 9199201 | NCBI WGS metagenome assembly CAJIBB01 (sample SAMEA7708290, study PRJEB35096) | sediment metagenome | biome: marine neritic benthic zone biome [ENVO:01000025]; feature: sediment [ENVO:00002007]; material: shallow marine sediment [ENVO:03000034] sea grass bed [ENVO_01000059] ... | reverse complement strand
CTGCCCCTGCGTACCCGACCCGCTCGCGCAGCGTGCGCACGTCAATTGCCCCGTAACGGGCTCCGAGGAGGCGGACCTCACCGCTGGTGGGCCCCATGTAAGTGGATGCGACCTGCAGCATCGTCGTCTTGCCGGCTCCATTGGGTCCGAGGACAACCCAGCGCTGATGTCGGAACACCTGCCAGTCGATACCGCGGAGAAGGTAGCTGCCGCTGCGGACCACAGACACATCCTCGAGCGCAACGACCTCGTGACTGAGGGCAACAGATTCAGCTGTGTCAGTCTCTTCGATCAACGAAGGCTCCCGTCGGCGGGAGCATCCTACGCTTCTACAGCCACCTTCATATGCTGGTGGTCACCGCGAGAAGGGACCACCGGTGACAATGCCCGCAGATCTCGAAGATCCGTCGCTCTATCAGCCAGCCCCAGAACGCCAGTGTGATGTGGTGATGAAGGGCGGCATCACCAGCGGGGTCGTGTACCCGCATGCAATCTGTGAACTGGCCCGCAAGTACCGCATCCGCCAGGTCGGAGGCTCGTCGGCCGGAGCGATCGCAGCGGCGGCCGCTGCCGCGGCCGAAGTCGGGCGAAACTCGGAGTCCGGTGGGTTCGAGCGCTTGGCCAAGCTTCCGGCATGGTTGGCGCAGACTCCACCGGATTCCAACGAATCCAATCTCTTCCACCTGTTCCAACCTCAAGACGAAACCCGCCCCTACCACCGGCTCTTCGTCGAGCACCTGAGTGTGAGCGGCCGCCTGGCAAAGGCTCGGATCATCATCGGCGCTGCAGTCAGAGGCTTCCCGCTCCGCTCGAGCCTGCCCGCGTTCGGCGGGCTGATCCTGGGACTGATCCCGATCCTCACCGGCCATGCAGTCTGGTCGCTTCTGGCCCTTCCGGCGTGGTTGCTGGTCGGGTTCACGATCGCCACCCTTCTGGTTGCCCTCGGGGCGGTGCGCGGATTCCAGAAAGCCATCACGACCAACGGCTATGGACTCTGTCGCGGATCGGCCGAAGCGGGCGATCGGCCGGCCCTGTCGGACTGGCTAACCGATGAGATCGACACGATCGCCGGACGGGATGGGGACGCTCCGCTCACCTTCGGCGACCTGAAGGATGTGGGCGTCGATCTCTCCATGATGACTACGGGAATCAGTACGGGCACACCACATCGGCTCCCGTTCGAACAACGGATCTGGTTCTTTGACCCTGCTGATCTCGCCGGCTACTTCCCGCAACGTGTGATCGACGCTCTGGTCCAGGCGGCCCCACAGCGCGGGCAGGATGATCCCACCGGATACCTTCGTCTTCCCGAGCCCGACGATCTGCCTGTGGTCTTTGCGGTGCGGATGAGCCTCAGCTTCCCCCTTCTCCTCAGTGCTGTCCCCCTTTGGGCCTATGACTTCACAGCTCCCGAGGGCAATGAGCCGCGGCCGTTGGTGCGCTATTGGTTTTCCGACGGAGGCATCGTCAGCAACTTCCCGCTCCACTTCTTTGACAAGGCGCTTCCCGCCGTACCGACCTTCGGGATCAACCTGGCCAAGCGGAGCAAGCTGGCTAGCAAGACCGTCGACAATACCTATCTACCAACGAGCAACGCCGCCGGGATCCTTCCCCGCAGGGTGGGGTTCTCTGACCTGTTCGGGTTCTTATCACGAGTACTCGACACTATGCAGAACTGGTCAGACAACCAGCTCACGCACATGCCGGGCTATCGAGATCGGGTGGTGACCGTCTATCACGATGACCGCGAGGGCGGCATCAACCTCAACATGGACGGGGCCGCCATTGAGCACCTTGCCGAGCGCGGCCAAGCTGCAGGAACTCGCCTCATAGGCGAGTTCGACTTCAACAACCATCGCTGGGTCCGCTACCGGTCGTCGATGGAGTTGATCGAGGAATTGCTTGCAGACGTAAGGGAAGGGTTCGGAGCGGCGACGGCCGAGGACATCTTCAGCTACGCCGAAATGATTGAGGGACCGCCTCCCGCCAGCTATCGAACTGGGTGGAACAAGGACATGGTCGCTTCGGCCAGGCAGCGAACCTATGCCAACTCCGACAGCCTCGTGAAGATTGCGGAGAAATGGGCGGCGTCGAACAAGGAGTTCTCAAACGGGGCCCCACGCCCTACCCCCACCCTCCGCATCGGACCGAAGGTCTAGGCGCACCGGGTAGGGTCCGGCCGACCGACAACGAGATGAAATGCTGAGACCAACGCTTCCGCTCCCCGACCACCTCCGCGCCAACGAGAAGGGAACCTTTACCGAGGACTCAGTGTTGCGACGAATCCCCGAGATCGCTGCAGGCGCCATCACCGACAACGACCTCGAGGGCACCCATCGAGAGGCAGTCGAGACGATCATCGATGACGTGGCTCATGGAACGATCCGGCCGATCGACGAACCGCTGGCGCCGGATGCAGCCGATTGGGCCGAGTACGTGTCTGAGTACCAGGGTTTGAGCTGGCTCGATGCCCCGTGGTTCTTCGTTGAGACGTACTTCTACCGCCGCCTGCTCGCTGCGATGGGGTATTCGCAGAGCGGCCCGCGTCAAGGTCTCGACCCATTCGTCGACCAGAAGCGGCAGGGACTGGCCGAGTCTGCAGACCTGGCGGATCAGCTGGGAAACACCCTGGAGGATACCGGGGCACTCCTGCATGCCTCGCTTTGGTCCAACCGGGTCGACCTCAGCCTGTGGCGAGCTGGAGGGGAAGCCGCCGATGAGCGTACGGCAAACGTGCTGGGTGGCTCATCGGATTCCCGCATGTTGGTGGATCACTCGCAGATGGTGTTGGAGAGGACGGCAGCCGGGGCGATCGCGGCTCACTTCGTGCTCGACAACGCCGGTGCGGAACTAGTCGCCGATCTGGCGCTGGCAGCCAATCTCCTCCGAGACGGAGGTCGGGTCGTGTTCCACGTCAAGCCCCATCCAACATTCGTCTCCGACGTCACGGTCCCCGATCTCGAAGCCACCCTCAGATGGATGAGGGACTCGGAGACTTCGCGCAACCGAATCGCCGCAGCCATCGATGCCGCGACTCGCGAGGATCGCTTCCATATCGAAACACATCCATTCTGGGTCTCACCGCTGCCGTTCTGGGACTGCCCGGGCGACCTTATCGACCGGATGGCCGAGGCCGACCTGGTGATCGTGAAAGGGGACGCCAACTACCGGCGTCTGCTCGGCGACCTGCACTGGGCGGTTACGGACCCGTTCCCTTCGATCGTGCGACCGCTCCAACCGCTGGTGGCTTTGCGGACCGCCAAATCGCTCGTTGCCGCCGGGATTGCCCCGGAGGTAGCGGCCACGGCCGAGGCTACAGATCCGGAGTGGATGACCAACGGCGATTGGGGCATGATCCAGTTCGCCCCGGAGATCGACTGACTAGGAGAAGACGATCGTCTTGTTGCCGACGATCAGCACTCTGTCCTCAGCGTGATAGCGGACCGCTCGAGCCAGGACCCTCCGCTCGATGTCCTGACCGATCATGGACAACTGCTCGGCCGGCATCGAATGGTTCACCCGCTCCACGTCCTGCTCGATGATCGGTCCCTCATCGAGATCCGACGTGACGTAGTGAGCCGTGGCGCCGATGATCTTGACGCCGCGCTCGTGCGCCTGGTGATAGGGGCGGGCGCCGACAAAGCCGGGTAGGAACGAGTGGTGGATGTTGATGACCCTCCCGGCCAGTTGTCGGCACAGGTCCGGCGACAGGATCTGCATGTAGCGGGCGAGGATCACGAAGTCGACGTCGTGCTCGTCAATCATCTCGAGGAGTCGCTTCTCCTGCTGGTCCCTCACCTCTGCCGTAACCGGCAAGTGCTCAAAGCGCCGCCCGTGGCGGGCGGCGTGGTGGGCGACGTCGGTGTGGTTCGAGACCACGACCGGAACATCTATCGGCAACTCACCTGTGCCGATTCGATACAGGAGATCAACGAGGCAGTGGTCCTGCTTCGAGACCATGATCAGTGCCCGCTGTCGCTGCTCCTCGTCGCGGACGTTGTAGCTGGCGGACAAGCTGTCGGCTACGGGCCCCAGCACCCCGAGGATGTCATCGAGGGAGCGCTCGGTCTCGAATCGGGTTCGCATGGTGAAGAGTCCCGAATCCAGATCATCGAACTGGGAGTTCTCGAGGATGTTGGCGTCTACATCAAGGAGGGCACCGGAGACGATATGGACGATCCCGGGCCGGTCGGGACAGGTCAAGGTGAGGATGTAGGTGTTCACGGCGTTTCTCTCGATCGCTGCGGGCCAGGAGGGTACGACATCGTTGCGGCTCGGACCAGCCAGAGATCGCCCTCGCGGCTGGTGACTGAGGCCCAGCATCACTTTTCATGACTCTCACTGTTGTGAGTGAGTGCTCACTCAGTTAGACTCCCAGTCATGACAAAGCAGGCAAAGAGAGCCCGGCCCCTCTCGCCGGACGAACGAAGAGCAGCGATCCTCGACGCAGTAATCCCTCTTCTCATCGAGAACGGTACTGCTGTCACAACTGCAGAGATGGCCGCAGCAGCCGGGATCGCCGAGGGCACGATCTTCGGCGTCTTCCCCGATAAGGCAGCCCTAATCCACGCCGCAATCGCCAAGACAATGGACCCGGAGCCGATCCAGCAAGGGCTCGCCGCGGTATCGCAGGACGCACCACTCGCTGAGCAGCTGACCGAGGCGGCCAACATCCTCAGCCGTCACTACGAGAGTGTCACAGCCCTGGTTGCGGTAGTGCGCTCGCTTCCTCACGATCAAAAGGACCACTCGGAAGGGCATCGAATCGCCACCGAATCGATGGCCGCTGTAGCCGACGCACTCACCGAACTGATGACCCGCCACTCGGCACGCCTCACGGTCACGCCGCGACAGGCGGCAAGCCTGCTCCGCGGCCTGGTGTTCACCAACAGTCACTCCTTCCTCGCTGCGGAAGGAGCCATGGACACCAGGCAATTGGTGGCGGCCATCACCAGCGGAATCGTCAAGGGCGAGGCTGAGTGATGCTCTACCAAATCGTCCGTACCTATCTCGCGCCGTACCGACGCGAGATCACATACGTCGTAGGACTCCAACTAATCGCGACGATTGCCTCGCTGTTCCTGCCCAGCCTCAATGCAGACATCATCGACAACGGCGTGGTCACCGGCGACACCGGGTACATCGTGCGCATGGGTGGGTGGATGCTCACGGTTTCCCTGGTCCAGATCGCCGGGACCATTGCCGCCGTTTACCTCGGTGCCCGGGCTGCCATGGCGTTCGGTCGGGATCTCCGTTCAGGGGTGTTCCGCAGGGTCGCGTCGTTCTCCAGCCGCGAGGTTGGGCGGTTCGGCGCCCCGTCGCTCATCACCCGCAACACCAACGACGTGCAACAGGTGCAGATGGTGGTCATGCTGGCCTTCACCTTGATGGTGTCGGCCCCCATCACGATGGTCGGCGGCATCATCATGGCGCTGCGTGAAGACGTCGGCTTGTCCTGGCTCGTCGCGGTGGCGATCCCGGTTCTCGTCTCAGCAACCGGCTTCATCATCACGCGAATGATCCCCGGGTTCCGCCGCATGCAGACCAACCTCGATGACGTCAACCAGGTGATGCGAGAGCAGATCACCGGCATCAGGGTGATCAGGGCCTTCGTCCGTGAGCCACATGAGGCACAGCGCTTCGGCGTCGCAAACGACAACCTCACCGAGGTGTCGGTGACGACCGGTCGATGGATGGCAGCCATGTTCCCAACGGTGATGTTGGTGATGAATCTGTCGTCGGTCGCCGTCCTGTGGTTCGGCGGTATCCGCATCGACGACGGTTCGATGCAGATCGGAGCGTTGACCGCGTTCATCACCTACCTGACCCAGATCCTGATTGCAGTGATGATGTCGACGTTCATGCTGGTCATGATCCCGCGCGCGTCGGTGTCCGCCGACCGCATCGGAGAGGTACTCAACACCTCGTCGTCGGTGGTGCCCCCTACGGACGGCATCACCGACGTGTCCAAACATGGAACACTCGAGTTCGCCGATGTCGGCTTCACGTATGCGGGTGCGGCCCACCCCGTTCTGAGCGATGTGTCGTTCGTGGCGCGGCCCGGCCAAACAACCGCGGTCATCGGTTCGACTGGGGCCGGCAAGTCGACGTTGCTGAACCTCATCCCCCGGCTCTTCGACGTGAGTCAAGGCGTCGTCAGCGTTGATGGGGTGGACATCCGGCAGTTCGAGCCCGAGGCTCTCTGGGAACGGATCGGCCTGGTTCCCCAGAAGGCCTACCTGTTCTCGGGAACGATCGCTTCGAACCTCCGGACCGGCAAACCTGATGCGACCGAGCAGGAAATGTGGGAGGCCCTCGAGATTGCCCAAGCGCGAGACTTCGTCGCTGCGTTGGAGCGCGGCCTCGAGGCTGAGATTGCCCAGGGCGGCACGAACCTCTCCGGCGGACAACGACAGCGGATTGCCATTGCCCGCGCCGTGATTCGCAGACCTGAGGTCTACCTGTTCGACGACTCGTTCTCTGCTCTCGACGTCGCGACCGACGCCCGGCTTCGCCAGGCTCTTGAGCCGGTGACCAGGAATGCCACAGTGCTGATCGTGGCGCAGCGTGTGTTCACGATTACCGACGCCGACCAGATCGTTGTCCTCGAGGACGGTGAGGTCGTTGGGCTCGGCACGCACGATGAGCTGTTGGTCGGCTGTCCGACGTACCAGGAAATCGTCGATTCCCAGCTCCGGGCGGAGGCATCATGACCGATCGCCAGCCCAAGACGATGAAGGAAACCGAGCGGGTCTCCGGACAGATGATGCCGGGACGAGGACCGGGTGGTGGAGGCATCGTCGGCAAATCGATGGACTTCACGGGCTCAGGCAAGCGCCTCCTCCGTCAGCTTCGCCCCGAGCGGCTCAAGATCGCAGCGGTGTTTGCTGCTGCGATTGTGAGCGTGGCGCTTGCCGCCATCGGCCCGCGCATTCTGGGTCGGGCCACCGACATCGTTTTCGCCGGCGCCATCGGTAAGAGCCTGCCGAGCGGCGTTTCCAAGGAGCAGGTCATACAGACGGCCCGGGAACGGGGCGACATGGATATCGCCGACATGCTTACTGGCGTCGATTTGGTTCCCGGTCAAGGCATCGACTTCGACGCCCTCGCGGCAACCCTCCTGCTGGTGATTGTCCTCTACGCGGCATCATCGCTCCTGAGCTTCTTCCAGGGCTACGTGCTCACCGGGGTCGTCCAGAACACTGTGCGGATGATGCGAGGTCAGGTCGAGGACAAGCTCAACCGCATGCCTCTCTCCTACTTCGACCGGCAGCCGCGCGGTGAGCTACTGAGCCGGGTGACCAACGACATGGACAACGTCGGCCAGACACTGCAGCAGACGATGAGCCAGCTACTGACATCACTGCTCACGATCGTGTTTGTGTTTGTGATGATGATGTCGCTCTCGTGGTCTCTAGCGCTCATCACGTTCATCACAATCCCGATCAGCATGGCTGCGGCGGCGGTTGTCATGCGCCGCTCCCAAACCAAGTTCGTAGACCAGTGGCGCCGCACCGGTGCGCTCAACGCGCAGGTTGAGGAGGCCTTCACGGGGCATTCGCTCATCAAGGTCTACGGACGGCAGGAGCAGATCCAGGCTGACTTCGATCGGGAGAACGAGGAGTTGTTCAAGTCGAGCTTCGGCGCCCAGTTCCTATCCAACTTGATCATGCCGATGATGATGTTCATCGGAAACCTCAACTACGTGATCATCGCGGTCCTCGGCGGTCTGCGCGTTGCGAGTGGCACCATGACCCTCGGTGATGTGCAGGCTTTCATCCAGTACTCGCGCCAGTTCACGCAACCGGTCACGCAGGCGGCTTCGATGACCAATCTGCTGCAGTCAGGTGTGGCGTCGGCCGAGCGGGTCTTCGAGTTGCTCGACGCCGACGAGGAGATTTCCGACGACGAGCACGGTCGTGTGGTTGACGACCCGTCCGGTCGGGTCAGCTTCGAGGATGTCTCGTTCCGCTACCTGGAGGACACGCCGCTCATCGATGATCTGACTCTGATGGTCGAACCGGGCCAGACCATCGCAATCGTGGGCCCGACCGGGGCAGGGAAGACAACCTTGGTGAATCTGATCATGCGCTTCTACGAGTTGGACTCAGGACGGATCACTCTCGACGGGCAGGACATCGCAGAAATGCAGCGCGATGATCTGCGCAGTCGAATCGGCATGGTGTTGCAGGACACCTGGCTGTTCGAAGGGACGATCCGCGAGAACATCCGCTATGGACGCCTCGACGCAACGGAAGAGGACGTCCTGGAGGCAGCCAAGGCAACGTTCGTCGATCGCTTCGTCCACAGCCTCCCCGACGGATACGACACGGTGGTCGATGACGAGGGCTCCAACATCAGCGCAGGTGAGAAGCAGCTGATCACCATCGCCCGTGCCTTCCTGGCCAACCCGGCGCTGTTGATCCTCGACGAGGCCACCAGCTCGGTCGACACCCGGACTGAGGCGCTGTTGCAACACGCCATGGCTGCACTGCGCACCGAGCGCACGAGCTTTGTCATCGCCCACCGGCTCTCCACGATTCGCGATGCCGATCTCATCCTCGTCATGGAGGACGGTTCCATCGTTGAGCAAGGTACGCACGACGAGCTGATCAGCCGCGGGGAGGCCTACGCCAACCTGTACAACGCTCAATTCAGCGGGCCCCGGAACGGTGGTGCGACGGCGTCCGCCGGTGCGGTTTCGGTGCCAGCGGCGCCGCGCCAAGACAAGCAGAAGTAGCCGTTCGCAGTACTCGAGATTGACAACTACCGTTCCGATCATGAGACGATTTTCTGGTAGGGCGTTGCCGTTTCTGCTGGCCATCGCGCTTTTGGCGGCAGCGTGCGGCGGCAATGGGGACCAAGCGGATGATGAGGGTGTCCTCACGCTGCAGGGAGACAACGGCGATTCCGTGACAACAACGACCCGGCTCAGCGCCGACGAAGCTGTACTAGAGGTGACCAGGTGCATGCGCGACCGGGGGCTCGAAGTCCCCGATATCGGAGTGACGGTCGACGGACAGCTGGACCTCAGCCCCGAGGACATGGTCGGAATTGATCTCGAGTCGGAAGACTTTCAGGAGGCCTTCACCAGCTGCATCGCCGTCTTCCAGCTCTCCGGTGGCTTCGACGTCTCGCTCGATCCAGAGCTGGAAGCCTTGTTCCAGGACCAGCTGCAGGAGTTCAGCCAGTGCATGAGGGACAACGGGGTCGCAGACTTTCCGGATCCCCAGAGCGGGTCCGGTACGCCATATCCGGTCTCCGCGTTCATGGGCTTTGGCGATCCGACCTTCGAAGATGCACTCGAGACCTGTAGACAGACCGTCTCGTTCTCCGGGTTCACCGGCTGATGCGGCGCCTCGTCGGGCTGCTTGCGATCGTAGCGCTCTTGGTCGCCGCCGGCATCGGCGGCTGGTGGGCCATCGACCGCTTCGCCGATGATGCGGCGACGGACGATCCGGTTGAGGAAGTCGAGCTCGTCACCGTCGAGATACGCCGCGCCGACATCCTGGACACGGAGACCCTGACCGGCACCTTGCGCTTTGCCGAACCCGGTCTGCTGCACACGGCGCTGGCCGGAACCATCACCGACCTCCCGGATGCTGGCGATTCGCTCCGCCGGGGTGATATTGCATTTGAGGTCAACGGCGCTCCTGTTGTGATCATGTGGGGAGACAAGCCGGCCTGGCGTCCCCTCGCCGAGGGGATCGACGACGGCGTAGACGTACGGCAGCTGGAGATCAACCTGGTCCTCGGCGGGTACGGAGACGAGAACATCAGCGTCGATGAGGAGTTCGCAGAGGAAACGACCACTCTGGTCGAGGAGTGGCAATCCGACCTGGGCCTGGCCGACACCGGCGTCGTCGAATTAGGCAGAGTCATATTCATTCCGACCGAGGTTCGTATCGCCGACGTTCTCGTTGACGTTGGGTCAACGGTCGGCCCTGGCGTCCCGGTTCTATCCACCTCCGCCTCCCGACAGGAGGTGCAGCTGTGGCTGGACGCCGATCGTCAAGAGCTGCTCGACGTCGGCGATAGCGTCGGACTCGAGCTCCCGGACGACACGGAGACCACCGGGATCGTCGCCGAAATCTCAGATGTGGTCAGCACCGTTGTCGAGGGGGCAACGACCCGCCGTGTCTTCGAGGTCACCATCCGCCTCGATGATCCGACCGCCGCCGCCGGGTTCGATGAAGCTCCCGTAGACGTCAACGTCGTGTCGGAAGAGGCTACCGATGTCCTCGTTGTGCCGGTGAACGCGCTGCTGGCGTTGGCGGAGGGCGGATACGCTGTCGAACTCGTTGCCGGGGATGCCACGAGATTCGTCGAGGTCGAGATCGGCAAGTTCGCAGATGGGATCGTTGCCGTCACCGGGGACCTCAGCGAAGGCGACCGCGTTCTCGTCCCCCGCTGATATGACGGCCGTCCTCGAGCTCGCCGGCGTCGACAAGATCTACCCGGGACCTCCGCCGGTAGCCGCCCTGAGCGATGTCAATGTCGCCATCGCGGCCGGCGAACTCGTCGCGATCGTAGGCCCGAGCGGGGCGGGCAAATCCACACTGCTGCACATGATGGGAGCCCTCGACCGACCGACATCGGGCACAATCAGCATCGAGGGTGTCGATATCGCATCATTGAGCGATCGCCGCCTCTCCGGGCTGCGTAGCCATCGAATGGGGTTCGTGTTCCAGGACTTCTTCCTGATCAACGGAATCACCGCCGCCGCCAACGTCGCTGAGGGTCTCGTGTACCGGGGTTTGAGCCGACGCGAGCGATACCGGCGAGCGGAGTGGGCCCTACAGCGTGTCGGACTGGGCGGTCGACTTCGACACATGCCGAACCAGCTCTCCGGCGGTGAGCGGCAACGAGTTGCGATCGCCAGAGCCCTGGTCGGTGATCCGGCGATCGTTCTCGCCGACGAACCGACGGGCAATCTCGACTCCCACACATCAGAGGAGATCGCCGAGTTGTTCGCCGGGCTCAACTCTGAAGGAACGACGATCGTCGTCATCACCCACGACAAGGACCTGGCAGCTCGATTCCCCAGGATGATCGAGATGCGCGACGGCACGCTCGCGGAGGCAACATGAGGAGCCGCCTCCGCTTCGTCGATGCCATCGGCCTCGGTGCTCGTGGTCTGTCGTCGCGGGTAGCCCGGGCCGTCCTGACCGCGACCGGGATCGCGATCGGGATCGCCGCAATCGTCGCCGTCCTCGGCATCTCAGCTTCGGGTCGGGCCGATCTGCTCGCAACCCTCGACGAGCTCGGAACCAACCTCCTCAGAGTCGAGCCGGGGGCAGGCATCTTCGGCAACACTTCCGAGGTCCCGGAGGAGGCGGCGGAGATGACACTGCGCATCCGCCCTGTCGAGCAGGTGACGGCGACCACCCGCGCTGAGGCTTCGGTGCGGCGCAACGATCTGATTCCGGAACTCGAAACAAGCGGAATTGCGGTGCTGGCAACCGACACCGACCTGCTGGCGGTGCTGCGGGCGGACATGGCAGAAGGCCGTTTCATCGACCCTGCCACCGCGGAGGTGCCGACTATGGTCCTCGGCCCGGTGGCGGCGGACCGGCTCGGCATCACGGATCTGGACCCGATTCCGCGGCTCTATGTCGACGGTACGTGGTTCACAGTGATCGGCATCACCGATGAGATGGAGATCCACCCGGACCTCGAGCGGTCCGCGTTCATCGGCTACCCAGTCGCCAAAGAACTCTTCGAAACGGACCGGTCCCCCACCACGATCTACGTCCGAGCCGATCAGACATTCATCGACGACGTCGCTGAAGTCCTGCCGGCGACTGTCAACCCCGAGCAGCCCGACGCGGTCCAGGTGAGCCGACCGTCCGACGCCCTTGATGCCAGACGGGCCGCGGATGAGGCCCTCACCAATCTTCTCATCGGCCTCGGTGCGGTTGCGCTATTGGTGGCCGGCGTGGCGATCGCCAACATCATGGTGATCTCGGTTCTCGAACGACGAATGGAGATCGGTGTGCGCCGGGCCATTGGAGCAACCCGCGGCCACATCAGGGTGCAGTTCCTGATCGAGTCGATGTTGCTCGCCGGGATCGGTGGCGTTCTCGGCATTGGCCTCGGAGCCGTCATTACCGTCGGCTACGCAGCAAGCCGTGACCTGACGGTTGCGGTCCCGCCGCAGGGCCTGGCACTCAGCGTTCTCGCTGCGCTCGCCATCGGGGCGGTAGCCGGTCTCTACCCGGCGATCCGGGCTTCGCGGATTCCGCCGGCAGAGGCAGTGCGCAAGTAGTCAGTCGTCACCCTCGGACAGGCGCCCGGTGCCCATTGCCGGATGCGATGACTTGAACTCCCGCCAGGTCGCAACCTGTTTCAACTCGCCGGCGCGCCGCATCTTCAGGTACGAGCGGAGCTCGGGAATCATCGCGATGGTGAACAGCAGGTTGATCGCAACTGCGTAGGCAACCTCAGGTGGACCCGCCAGAAAGGCAAACCATGGGATGAGCAGCCATTGGCCGAGCGAGTAGGCGATCAGCATGTCGCGCATGACGAACAACCCCGCCAGCACGCCCAGGACCGTCGTCACCGGAAGGGCCAGCCAGTCGACGGCGAGCAGCCCCCCGTACAGCGGGCTTTGCCCACGTCCCCCTTTGAACTTGTAGAAGATCGGGTAGTTGTGACCCACCATCACAAACACGGCCACGATCAGGTGATAGGAGTCGTCGGGCCAAATCAGGCGTGCAGCAAGCGTCGGGATAAACGCCTTGGCCATGTCACCGACGCCGACGACGATGCCCCACCGGGGTCCGGTCCTGGCACCGATCGACGTAGCGCTGACGCCTCCATACTCGATGGTCGCGCCGCCGGGCAGCTCGAGATCAGTTGCACTCAAGTCGGCGTCGGGCACCACCTTGTTCCCGACCATGCGGGCGAATGAGATGGAACCGAGCAGGTAGGCAATTAGAGCCGCTCCGGTGGCAATCCCGACGTTCATGAGTCCTCGTTTCCTTCGACGGTGACGGTGCCGGCGTATCCGTCGACGAGCACGGTGGCCCCGTCGGGCAGTCGGGTCGCTCCGGCAACCGACACTACGCACGGTATGCGGTACTCGCGGGCCACGATGCTGCTGTGCGACAACATCCCGCCTGACTCTGCGACGACCGCACCGGCACGAGCAAAGAGCGGGGTCCATCCCACATCAGAGAACGGGATGGCGATGACATCGCCCGCATTGACCTTGGCAAAGTCGGCGGTATCTCTGACCACTCGCAGGACGCCGCGGTGGTGGCCGCGTGAGGTTGGGATCCCAGTCCGGGTGTTGTCCAATTGACCCGATGGAACGGGCACGAAATCATCGCCGTAGATGATCTCAGGCATGACAACGTCGGCGAGCTCCTCCATCTCGGTGCGGCGAGCGGCAACCAGGTCTGCCGGAGGGTCGCCCGGCATGCCGAGCAATGCCCCTCGCAATTCGTCTAGGTAGAGGAACATGACGTCGTCGGCTTCCTCGAGAACGCCGCGATCCACCAGCCGGCGGCCGACCTCGAGGAAGTAGCGGCGGAATATGCCGTACCCGTAGGTGTAGGTGAAACTGACGCTCTCGCGGTATTCGATGAACTGGCGGGTGCGCCGCCGCAGATTGCGGAGGACTAGCCGTTGCGCTGCCGAGGCGCTTTCTTCGACGTCTAACCAATCGATACGCGCGGCCGAGCCGTGCACATCGTCGTAGTCGAGGGCCATCCTGAGGACGTCTTCAGGGGTCTCCCGCCACGGTGCGACCGAGAAGTCGTTGCCGCTTGCCGATAGATGCCCGAACTGTTCGAGAAAGGCATCGAACCGAGTGCGGAGATCGGCCGACAATGCGCCAACTCCGCCAACTCGGATCCGCTCCCGCTCGTCATCTGCGAGATCCTGCAACCGGCCCCCGATCTCTGCAAGGTGAACGTTCGGATTGACGGCGATCAGTTCCTTGGTGTCGCCGACATCAACCGCTTCCGGATCCAGGCCTGCGGCGGCGAGACGGCGGCGGAGGAGTCCGTTGCTCATGTTGGCGAGGAGCGGGGTGATGATGTTTGCGTACGCAGCGCGGACTCCGACCTCTGCCAACGCCGCGATGTCGCTGAGGAGTGCCGAATCCGATCGGGGCCCGAGCTCGGCTGCCTCAAAGCGACGATAGGTCTCCCGCAGGGAGCGGACCTCACCGGGTATGGATTTCCCGTAGCGGGATTTGCGAGCCGCCATCGCCGTCATCCGCGGCATTAGCTTCATCGTCCCCCACGAAGGCTTGAACGACGGCTTATCGTCGCCGGGCAGACCCAGCAGCACCTCGAGCGAGTCGCGGGGCATCCCCATCAGCTCGAAGATCTCACCTATGGCTCCCATATTGAAGTAGGCGCGGTAGGCGAATGAGCGGGCGAGGCCGCGGGCCTCGATGTTGTTCGGCCCGATGGCTTCGGTAAAAAGATCAACCCAGGCCTGGTTCACCATGGGGACGTTGACCGACCAAACGAGCGGCTTGATCATCCCCGGAAGAACCTCACGGGAGATGCGGTTCGAGTAGATGGATATGTCGTCAATCCCAGTAATGGGGCGCAACTGAACCCAGGACACTTCGCTTCCATCCCACACCCACTCGAGGTCAACCGGTGCCCCGAACTCGGTGGCGATCGTTGCGGTCTTGTCGGCGATGGCGAGGACTACGTCCTCAGGTAGCGGGCCGTCTGCGGGCTGTTCCGTCCATGACCCCCAGCGCCGGATCCATCGATCAGGGGTGACTCCCTCACCGACGAGGCGGTCCCCTCTGCCGGTGATGGCTTCGACAACGACCTCGTTGAGCCCGGTCATCGGATTGCGCGAGAAGGAGACGCCGGATACCACCGGGTCGACCATCGGCTGGACGATGACATTGACTTCGAGTGGCTCCTGAGAGCCGATGTGTTGCTGATAGGCGATCACACGCTCCGAGGTCGCGGAGTCGCGGACTCTCTCCACGGCAGCAGCGAGTTCCTGTGCGGGGACGTCCAACTCGGTGCCGAACTGACCCGCGTACGAAGTCGCGGCTGAATCCTCGACGTTGGCCGACGAGCGCACCGCATAAGAGATCGCTGGATCAAAGCCGGCAGTGGCGAGGCTCACCTCGGCGGCGGACCGGTCTGCGGGGACGACCCATGTTTCGGGGACGCGTTCGCCATTGGCAATCAGCCAGCTCACGTGACTTGCCTTACCTCCAGCTACCGAGGCAGGAATGAGTGCGGTTATGCGCTCGATAATGGTTCCCTCTCCCTCATCCGATGTTCGCAGATGCTACGTATCTGGGATGATCGCCCCCGCCCTATGGTGAGGCATCCCAGAAGATAGCCACGAGGAGAGGGAGCTGTGGGAGAACGAGTTGCTGTCCTTTTGTGTGGATATGGAGAGGTCGAGGAGTACGACGAGTTCGCCGAGTACAACGAGCGATCGTTCAAACTGCTGGTGTCCAAGTCGATCAAGTTTCCCGACTTCTCGATTCCGTACCTTTCCAAGCGGCTGGAACGTGCGCAGCGGAAGGAGTGGCATGCAGCCAACCACTATCACTCACCGCATAACGCCATCTTCGAGCGCCAGCGGGAGGGCATCGAGAAGCACCTGATCGATGTCTACGGCGATGACGTTGCCGTCTTCAAAGCATTCAACTTCGTCCCGCCCTACCTGCCGGACCAGGTGCTGCGCGAGATTCGTGCCCAGGGCTTCGACAAGCTGGTCATCTACCCATGGCTGGTCGTGGACTCGGTGTTCACCAGTGGCCTCGCACTCGAGCAGATCAACGAGGCCCTCCGGCCCGACCCGTCTTGGGTGAAGGATCTGCGCTACCTGCCATCATTCTGGGAGCGCGAGGACTTCCAACAGCGGCTCATCGATCAGATCGAGGAGGGCATCGCTCCGCTACTCGAGCGCTATTCACCGAGCCAGGTCGGCGTCATGCTGTGCCTCCACGGCTGCCCGCTCGAGAGCAAGGGCTACGAGACCGGTGTTCGCGAGAGCGAAGCGCTCTTTTACGCACTCCAGGAAGCGCTCGTTCGCAAGTACCCGCTGATGACTCCGGGGTGGATGAACCATCCTGTTCCCGGCAAGTGGACGACACCGGATGTCGACCAGGCGGCCAAGAACCTGATCACGCTCGGGGCGCAGGCCATCGTCTTCGTGCCGATCGGATTTGTGACAGAGAACCATGAGACCCAGCTCGACATCGGCTACACGATCGACAAAGTGAAAGACCAGGTCGAGTGTGTCCACTTGCCGACGCTGAACGAGGATCCTGCACTGCTGGAGATGGGAGCCAACTGGATTCGCCCCCTGATCGACGAGCTCCGAGCTTCGTAACGTCGCTTTCTCGGAAACGATGAAGGCTGGGAACGACGAGTAGCTGGGTGGCGCAGTGCCGTTAGCTCGCCTTGCTTCCTGCGGTGCCATCGTGGAACGCCGTGGACGGGAGCTCTCGTTTGCCTGCCGCAAGACCGGAGATGATGGTCTCGGCCACCACGCGCGGGTCGAGGCCTGGCGGCATCGGGGGTGCCTGACCGGCGATCGGGCGGTCGGCGAGACCTGTTTCGGTGTGCGGGGGCCGTGCGTCCAGGACGTGGACACCACGCCTGCGCAGCTCGCGGCCGAGCGCCTGTGTTGCCGCGCTCAAACCCGCCTTGGCGGCGGAGTAGGCGGCCATGCCGGCGACAGGCTGCTCGGCGACAACACCGGTGATGTTTACGACAAACCCCTGCTCGAGGTGCTTGAGCGCACTACGGAAGACGCGGAGTGGGCCGACGAGGTCAACGGCAAACATCTCGTCGAGAGCCGAGTCGGGTAGCTCGTCGAGCCCCCCGAACGCAACGACCCCGGCGGCATTGATCACGCCGTCGAGGCCACCGAGGAGGCGAGCTGCGGTCTCCACGACGTGCTCGGCATGGGTCGGCTCGTAGAGGTCGAACAGGACAGAACCGGTGTCGCTCGAAAGCGATGATGCCTGTTGATGAAGCCGGGAAGCATCCCGACCGGCGAGTACCAGCTTGGCACCACGCTCATGCAGCTCCTGGCTTATGGCTCCGCCGAGCACACCGGAACCTCCGAGGACGAGGACCCGGGCACCCTCGAGCTGGACCGGCTTCATTCTGACGACCTGCGGTCTCGCTCGACGTGAAGCTCGGTAAGGCCGCTGTCGCGTTCGATGACAACCATCTTGCTCTGTTCCAGCTCTCGCTTATTCAGTTCGCCCATCCGGCTCAACCCAAACGAAAAGGTTGCCCAGGTAGTGATCATGAAGATGACCGACCCAAAGCCGAAGATGGCTACGTCGCTCATGAGTCTTCTCCTGTGAGAACCAGAGTGCCGAGCGAATGAATCGCCGGGACCCATAGGCCGACAAACAGGCCGAGTTCACGGTCCACAAGGAACCAGAGCGAAACGGACAGCAGGAAAGATACAAACGCAGCCGACATGAAGACGAGCTTGGTGCGGTGGAACCCCGAGAGGGTTTCGATGGCAGGAATACGGGATGTGGTCATTGGGGACTCCTTTCCATCTAGTACGAGGGAAAGGGAGCCAGCGGATGACGTGGCTAGCCGACGGCTCTCGCTCTGATCCTGGTTTGGGCGCGGTTGATGGGACGCCCGGTTGCGGTATCTACGACCTGCGGCCGGATCTCCGACCCGGTTGCCGTGTCGTACAACTCGCCCGGCGGGCCGTCCGCAAAGAACCAGTCGCTGCCGTAGCGCCACAGGGCGGCGAAGACGTGCCAGGAGTCGGCACCCTTGTCCGTGAGCAGGTACTCGAAGCGAGGAGGGGCGCCCTGATACTGCGATCGTTCGACCAGACCCTCATCCTCGAGGCGCCGCAGCCTCTGGGTCAGAATCGCTCGACTGATACCGAGACGATCCTGGATATCGTCGAACCGGGACCGGCCATACAGCAGCTCCCGCAGCACAAGGGGTGTCCACCAATCGCCGAGAAGGTCCGTCACCCGGGCAATCGGGCAGGAGTCCTCGTTGAACCGGGTCCTCTTCATCGCACCGCTTCGACTTTCGCCGGAACATGCTTGTGCCAGGGAGTGCCCGCAAATGGGTCCTGATGTCCCAGGTAGGTCAGCTCGTTGGTCGACGCTCCGGTTGGCACCGGGGTTCCATCCTCGTTCGGATAGTCGAGACCGAGCCCGTTCGGCAGGCTGATATGTCCCTCCTGCATCGTGTCGCTGATCTCAACCGGGGCGATGACCGAGCCGTTGACCGTGGACACCCGAGCATCGCCACCATCAACCAGCCCGAGGTTCCCGGCGTCGGCAGCGCTGATCCGAAGCGCACCACCACGGTCCCGCCTCCGCCAATCCGGATCACGGAGAATCGTGTTGGCTGTGAAAGAGCGCCGCTCCCCCGCGGCCAGCACGAGCGGGTAATCGTCGCTGGTGAGGGAAACGGGCATCTCGGGCACCGCACCGACAGCCTCGAGCATCTCGGGGATGGCGACGTTGAGCTTCTTGTCGAGAGTCGTTACCCGCCGCCACGACTCCTCGGGCTCGCTGTGTGAGAACACAACACCGCTCGGCGAGTTGAGCATCGCGTCGAAGAGGGCCTCGGCGAGCATCGGGCCTTCGCCTTCGAACCCGGCGTTCTTGATGCTCACAGGGTCGCGGAGCGCCGCTTGATGGCACAGACCCCAGAGCACCGCAGCCTGGGCAGCGTGGTCGGGGAGATGGGGCCCGAGGCTTGCGTACAAGATGACGGGGGCGAGGCGGCCAAGAGCCGGGTCACCCGACACGGCGGCATAGAACCTGGCCGCGAATTCGAGCCGATTCTGCGACGCCGCTTCGCTCAGCTCAGCGATGAGCGTGTCGTCGAGTACCCCAAGCTCCTTGCAGATCCGGTAGTGGATCTCCGGTTCGGGCAGGGTGCCCTCGAGCGGTTCCAACACGGGACGGCGCAGCGTGAACACATTGTCGGGGAACTCGAAGTTGAAGAAGGTGGCCTCCCACTTCTCGTACTGGGACGACGCAGGAAGAACGATGTCGGCCTGTCGGGCCGTCTCGGTCATTGCAACGTCGATAACCACCGAGAATTCGAGCGCAGCCATTGCCTCCCGCCATCGCGGGCTGTCCGCCAGCGAATGCGCCGGATTCGCCGACTCAATGATCATGGCCTTGTAGGCACCGGGGGCATCGGAGAGAACCTCATCAGGTATGACGTTGCACGGCACGAGGCCCGTGATGATCCGAGCGTTCACAACCGGAGAGGTCTTCGTGGAGCCGGCCTTCTCATTGGCGAACGGCACGAACATCGCCGGCGAGAGCATCGCACCTTCCTTGGCAAAGTTGCCGGTGAGCACCCACAGCATCTTCTCGAGGTAGGAGTTGACGGTTGAATGCGGTGCCATCTGCACACCGAGGTCCTCATAGAGGGCGACCGACCCTGCCTTGCCGATGAGGCGGGCGGCGGTGCGCACGAGGTCCGGATCGAGACCGGCGTTGGTGGAGTAGCGGTCGATATCGACCTTCTCCAAAGCCGCCCTGAGCTCTTCGACACCGGTGACGTTGTTCGCAATGAACTTGCGGTCGATCAGGTCTTCTTCGAGCAGCAGCTTGACCATGGCTGCAAGACAGTAGACATCGGTGCCCGGCTTCACCTGGAGGTGGATATCGGCCAGCTCGGCGGTCTCGGTCCGCCGGGGATCGATGACAATCATCGACCGGTCGGAGTCGTTGGCGATCTCCTTGAGCGTTCGCCGGGCGTGCGGAAGCCCGTGCGACTGCCAGGGGTTCTTCCCGATGAACACGGCGACCTCAGCGTTGGCGAAGTCGCCACGGGTGGAAACTCCCAGGTTGGCGTTGACCCAAAACTCGCCTGTCTTCTCCTGGGCGAGCGCACTCGACCGGTAGCGCGAACCGACCGCAGCTCTCGTCGCCACGCCGTACGCACCGCAGAGATGGTTGCCCTGCCCGCCACCGCCGTAGTAGAAAATCGTCTCGCCGCCGTGGGTGTCCCGGACGTCCGCCAGCCGGGTTGCGACTTCGGTGATGGCGGTGTCCCAGTCGATCTCCTCGTAGGTGCCGTCTGCGGTTCGGCGCATCGGGCTGGTGAGGCGATGGCGTCCGTTCTGGTAGTGGTTCAGGCGAAGCGCTTTCTCGCAGGTGTAGCCCCGAGAAGCCTTGTGTTCCTTGTCACCGCGGATGCGCACAAACTGCCGGTCTTCGACCCGAACCTCGACGCCGCAGTTGCACTCGCAGAGGATGCACGCGGTCTTCTGCCATTCCGACATGGGCTCTCCCCTCCCGTGAGTTCTGTAACAGAACCTACTCAGGCGGTGGACGATCCGCAACGGGTCCGGAGGACGGCTACCCGCTCACGTGGTCAGCACTGCGGCTCCGGCGATATCGCCGCTCTTGAGGCGGCCGAGAGCGATATTCACGTCGTTGAGGGGATACCGGTCGACCACGGTGCGGATGGGGATTTCGGCGGCGAGGTCGAGGAACTCCTGGGCGTCCCTCCTGGTGAAGTTGGCGACGCTGCGGACGCCGCGTTCCATCCACATCAGCTCGTAAGGAAACTCGGGCACGGTATCGAGGTGGATAGCGTTGATGGCAACGGTTGCCCCCGGCTTGATCGCCTTGAGCGCCTCAACAACCACATACCCGGCGGGCGCAAAGGTCACAGCCGCATCTAACGGCACCGGGGGTTGGACGTTGTAGGAGCCCGCCCACTTCGCACCTATCTCCAGAGCCCGCTCCTGCTCGGTGCGCGAGCGGGTGGCTACGTAGATTTCGCAGCCCCAATGCTGCGCGACCTGAGCGGCCAGCAGTGCAGAAGCGCCGAACCCGTAGAGGCCGAGCCGCCCACCGGGCTGGATTCCGGAGATCCGAAGCGACCGGTAGCCGATGATGCCGCCACAGAGCAGCGGAGCCGCCTCCGCGTCGCCGAACTCGGGCGGTATCGAGTAGGCGAAGTCGGCACGGGCAGTCATCGTATCGGCGTAACCCCCGTCGCGATCCCAGCCGGTGAACTCGGCATTGGGGCACAGGTTCTCGCGGTTCGACCGGCACATGTCGCAGACGCCGCAGGTCCCGGCGAGCCAGGCAACGCCGACCCTGGCCCCGACCTGCCAACGGGTGACTCCATCGCCCACCGCTTGAACGCGACCTACCACCTGGTGGCCGGGGACGACGGGAAGGCGTCGCGGCGCTAGATCCCCTTCGATGATCTGGAGGTCGGTGCGGCAGACGGCACAGGCCGCAATCCCGATGGCGATCTCACCGGGTCCGGGGGCGAAGTCGAGCCGATCGGTGCCGTGAAGCGGTCGTCGCTCGACCGGGGCGGGCTCGGCGAGTTCGAATGCGCGCGCCATTCCAGTCCTCTATCTCTATGCCGCCAGGGTACCGAATGGGGGTGACACGACGCTCAGGAAGACGGCTGTACACCTACCTCGGTCGCCTTGAAGGCGATCCAGACATCGACCCCTTGGTCGAGCCCGAGATCGTCATGAGCACTCTGGGTGACTTCGATGGTGAGCGGGAGCGGGTCACCGACCAAGAGCCGGACCCGGCTGCCGAGGTGCTCGATTCGTTCGACGGTGGTCGACCAGGTGTTGCGCGGTGACCCGGCAGGAGGGTCGGTGTAGACGGCGATGGCGGTCGGATGAATCGTGGCGAGGACGGGTCCCTCAATCTCGGCATCGGCGATTCGTATCTGGTGATCGTCGACGGTCACCCTCCCCCCGGCCGCTATGCCCGAAAGCAGGTTGGCACCGGCGAGGTCGGCGGCATACCTGGTGGCCGGCCGGAGCCGGATCTCTTCGGCCGACCCGCGCTGGGTGACTCGACCGTTCTCGATGATGTGGACTTCATCGGCCAGTAGGAACGCTTCAGCCGGATCATGAGTGATGAGGAGGCGCGGCCCGGCGAAACGACCGAGATGATCATCGAGGAGTCGACGCAATTCGTTCCGGGTGGTGACGTCGAGGGCGGCCAATGGCTCGTCGAGTAGGAGCAGCTCGGGCGACGTTGCGAGAGCACGCGCCAGCGCGACTCGTTGCGCCTGTCCCCCGGACAGATCCCGGGGCAAACGATCGGCCATGTCACTCAATCCCACCTGTTCGAGCCACTCTGCGGCCTTGTTTCTTGCTGCGGCCCTTGGCGCCCCGCGAGAACGGAGGCCAAATGCGACATTCTCGAGGGTGCTCAGATGCGGGAACAGCAGATAGTCCTGAAACACCACACCGATGCGACGCTCCTCCCCCGGGATGTGGATGCCCTGATCGACAGCATCGAGGGTCACGTCGCCGAGAGTGATGCGACCGCTGCTGACTGGAACCAGGCCGGCCAGGGCGGCGACTGCCGTCGACTTGCCTGAGCCGTTCGGGCCGAGGAGTGCGACGGTGCGCCCGGCCGGAATTGTCAGGTCCAGCTGGAGCGTGAAGTCAGCGGACCGTGTGACGACGAATGAGGCCAGCAGATCGCTCATAGAGCCCTCCCCCAGCGGTCACGGAGGGCCACGATTACAGCCAGAGAGATCGCAACCATGACGAGACTGATGGCCACTGCCGTGTCCCGGTCACTCTCCAACGCGACAAATACGGCGAGAGGCAATGTTTGGGTCCGGCCCTGCAAGTTGTCAGCAAACGTGATGGTCGCACCGAACTCACCGAACGCTCTGGCCCAGGTGAGCACAAGCCCGGCAATGAGCGACGGTGCAATCATCGGCAATGTCACCCGCCGCAGGACCGTCCACTGGCTTCCCCCGAGCGTCCTCGCGGCGCCTTCGAACCGCCGATCCATGTTGCGCAGAGCGCCTTCAACGGTGATGACGAGGAAGGGCATCGCCACGAACGTCGTCGCCACGATCACTCCCCACGTCGAGAAGGGCAGCAACAACCCGGTGGCCTCGTTGAGAGGCTCGCCGACAACGCCGCGTCGCCCGAGTGCGAAGAGAAGTGCCGCACCACCGACGACAGGGGGCAGGACGAGGGGGAGAGTGACGACGCCACGCACCAGCGCACGTCCCGGGAACTCGACCCGAGCCAAGAGCCAGGCCAGCGGCAGGCCGAGGATCAGCGAGAGCAGTGTTGCTCCGACGGAGGTCAGCAACGAGAGACCCAGTGCGTCGGTGACGACATCGCTGCTCAGCAGCGAAGGTAGTTGGGTCCAGGGAACCCGCAGCAGCAGACCGACGAGGGGAATGAGGAAGAAGGCCACACCGGCGATGGCGAGGACGATGAGGGGGCGCGGTCGCTTTTCATTCATGGGAGATCGAATCCATGGGAGACGAGGATGTCGCGGCCTTTGCCCGACAGAACGAACTCGACAAATCGGGCGCCGAGGTCGGGGCTCGGGGCGTTGGCGAGCGGAGCGATCGGATATGGAGCCGTGATGTTGACGCCGGCTGGGACGGCAACGCTCTCGACGGCTTCGTCCACATCGGTCCGATAGGCGATCCCGGCGTCGAGTTCGCCGAGCCCAATCTTCGTGACCAAGGCCCTTACATCGGGTTCGTTGGTATCCACTGCGGGGCTGACATCGGCTGCAGCGAGCACGGCTCGAGCGAACTCGCCGCAGGGCACCGCCGGGGCGCAGAGGCCGATGAGGAGGTCTTCCCGGGCGAAGTCGGCGAGTTCGGCAACACCGGCCGCGTTGCCGGCAGGGACGATGATCGTCATCGCGTTCAGTGCAAACACAGTCGGCGAAGCCGCGGTCTCGCCGGCGGCGACGACATCACCCATGGTGCTCTCGTTCGCTGCGGCAAACACGTCGGCCGGAGCGCCGGCCAGGATCTGCTCGCGGAGGGCCGAACTACCACCGAGGTTCAGCACGACGTCGACCCCGGGGTTCTCGTGCTCGAACTGAGCCTCCATATCGATGAAGGCATCGGCAAGCGAGGAAGCCGCCGAGACGAGGACCTCATCTCCGTTGGACGAGCACGAAGAGATCAGCATCGCTGCGCCAGCCAGATATGCAACCAGGCCTTGTTTCTTCACCTTGACTCTCGGTATTCTCAATGAGACTATTCACACTGAGACTACGCAAGGGAAAGGACGTCGGCAAGCCGATGGCAGCGGAGCTTTCGACCACTGAGTATGCGGTACTGGGGGCGCTCGCCGAAGGCCCCAGCCATGGTTTTGCGTTGGCCAAGCTGCTGGCTGCAGACGCCGACCTGGGCCGAGTATTCACGGTGCGCCGCCCCCTCGTGTACCGAGCACTGGACCGCCTGGTTGCCACCGGACTTGCCGAGCGAGTGGCGACCGAACAGGGCTCGGCTGGACCGCAGCGAGTTGTTCACCGCGTGAGCGCTGCCGGTCGGCGCAGCCTGCGCTCCTGGCTGAAGCAGCCGGTCACCCGCGTGCGTGATATCCGCATTGAGCTGCTGCTGAAGCTCGTCCTCATCGATCGCTCAGGAGAGTCTCCGCTCGCTCTGATCCGAGCCCAACGGGAGTCCCTCGCACCGACCCTGGATGCAATTCAGCACAGCGAGCCGGTGGACCACGTCGAGCTGTGGCGTCAGCACAACGCGGCAGCGGCAAGCTCATACCTCGAGGAACTCGAGCGCCGCTACTCCTGACCCGGGATGCGTAGAGTCCCCGGGCCGCACCCACCCGGAGCCTCTCCGTGATTAACTTGCCCTCGCGGCAATCCCGCGCGGCATCTTTGCGGATCAGGTGTGCGACCGATCTCAGCCGGAGACCCGGGCCCACATTTCGTCGGTTTCAATCATCGCCGACCGGAAGGCGCGGCTCAGTTCGATGTCGTCGAGGCCGACGATGTGGGCGTGCGACCAGTCACCCTTCTCGAAGGCGATGACGCCACGGAGAACTTCGCCCATCACTCCCCCGCCCGATGCGATGGCGTCAACGATCTCGGGGGCAAGCGGAAGGCTGCCGAGCGCTTTCGCCGCAGGGACATCGAGAAGAGCCTCGATGACGGAGAACAGTCCGACGATATGGAATCGCTGCCGGTCGCTGCGGTCCAGTTTCTCGGCAAGCGTCTCGCAGACCCTGGCACGCACCATGGCGGCTCGGGTGAGTTCGGTGGGCTTGTTGGCGACACCGGACATGTTGAGCATGCTGACCCACGACACGATCTGGGACGTACCGACGAGCACCACGGCCTCGTCTATCGAGCCGAGGGGTCGGGGCAGTGCGTAGTGAGCTGAGTTCACGATCTTGAGAATGCGATAGCTGAGGGAGACGTCGCGCCGAATCACCTCGGCGATCTCGGAGATAGCGGCGTCGGGGTTCTGCAGGAGAGCGATCAGTTCCAGAGCGGCGAGCTTGCCGGCAGGAATCTGGGTCTTCTTGAAGGCATCAGGCCGGCTGAGGAACGAGCCCTGGAAGAGGGTGTAACCCTGGCTGGTGGCTGTCCGTAGCTCGTCGTAGCTACCGATGCGATCCGCCATGAGCTGGACCTCTGAAGCCTTGAGGACGTTCACGTGCTTGCCAGCCGACGTGCCGGCCGACCCGTGGGTATCGATCCGCACTGCCCATGCGTAGCGGATCAGGTCGCCGAGCTGTGGGCTGGTGGGGAGGTTCTCGAGGACGATGCGGAATCCCCGCGCGTGCAGATGCTCGACCGCCGCGGTAGCTTCGGGAGTGGGGGTGAAGGTGGACCCGAGGCTAATCATCACATCCGAGGTGTCTAGCCAGGGGGGCAGCCCCACCTCGAGGACCGGATTCGATGCGGAGATCAGAACCGGGTGGCCGCCGTTGATGTCGGCGAGTTCGAGCTCGAGCACGGAGTTGAACCGGAGCTTCTGCTCATCACTAACGGCCTCCAGCTTGGTTACGGCCCCGTCACCAACCATGAGTTCGTAGGCGATGACCTCGAGAGAGCCGTCGAAAACCGGCTTGCGCACATAGGAGGCGTTGCGCGCGGCCTCCATCTTGGCGCTGATGTCGGCGAGCCGGGCACTCGCACCCGAGCCACGGGCCTTCTTCGACTTCGCCTTCAGTTTCGCTACTGATCTGTTCCCACTCTTAAGCATGCCTTACTGTCGGAAGCAGCAGCGGCGAGTCAAGGAACGCGAGCCGGACAATGTCTATGAGGACCCCTAACGGGTGGGTTCGAGGTACTTGCCAGCTACCCAGCCTTCGACATCGCCGTCGGTGAGCGATGCCTTCACCTCTACCCACAGGTAGTCATCGTTCTCCCGCGGGGTGCCCGGCTGAACCGCTACCTTCGCTCCGTTCGGCAGGCTGCCGATCATCTCTCCAGATGTTGTCGGCTCTCGCCGAAGATTGAGGCTGGTCGCTGTGACCCGATGGGTGGCACCCGGCGTCGCGGGGGCGGCTGTTTCCGCCTGTGGCGTTGTGCCGCCGATGGACCCCAGAAACTCGTCAGCAACCCATCCCCCGACGAGCTGACTGCCGACAACGGCTTCGACCCGCCGCCAGACATAGCCATCGCCTTCGTGAGTTGCGCTTGTCTGGGCAGCGACCTGCGCGCCGTCGGGTATCGCTGCGATCACCCCGCCGGAGAGCGACGGCTGGTCGCGCATGTTGAGGGTGGTGGCCTCGACGTAATGGGTAACGCCCTCGAGGGTGACATGCACCGCTCCCGGAATGGTTGCGGGATCGATGATCACATCGTCAGGTCCCCGGTCAAGCTGAAAGTGCATCCTGTCGGGAGTCCGCCAGCTCCCGCCCCACTCCCAGACCCTGCGCCCGTTGTTGTTGCGGATCGATAGCGCCGCGTCGACGTGCACCTTCTTGATCTTCCCTGAGTAGGGATCGCCCTTGGACATGGGGTTTTCGCGCGAATCGATGTCGACGGCCACGCCATACGAGTGCAAGGAGTAACGATCTGTGCCGGCAATCTTGCGACACTTGTTCGACCACGCTCCGCCGGGGCGATAGCCGGCCGCCGAAAGAGCCGACTCGAGAGCCTTGTATGCGTCCACAGCAGGCGCAGGCACCCCGCCGATCCCGCGACCGAAGAACTTTACGTTGGCGAACTCGCCTGGGCCCTTGGAACAGAACCAGTCGTTCCAGGCACGACGCATATCGGAAGTGCTTTCGAGCACCAGCGTGGGATCTTGGAGCTCCGCATCGCCCTCCGGGTCCAAGTATTCCTCAGGGATCTCTCCGAACGGAGGTGGCCTCTCGATCTGATGCTCTTCGCTCATGCCGCAACTCGCCCTTCCGCACATCGGCTCGACGTCGTACCACGACGACCCTACGCGGCCATCACGCGCTCTGGGTGGGTGAAATAGTTGCCAGTGTTTGACAGGAATCGATCTGTAGGAGCCGGAAACTCCAGGCCCCACCTGCTGAAAGCGCGGGGTAGGGTCGCAAAACGACAAGAGGAACGGACATGCCCAGTCTTGAGCTTGACCCTAGACAAATGATGCTGCTCAACGACGTGCTGGCCGATACATTTAGGCTCACCGAATTCGAACGAATGTTACCTTTT
>CAJIBB010000426.1_pt1 | contig 28200 bp, 31 predicted proteins | sample 9199201 | NCBI WGS metagenome assembly CAJIBB01 (sample SAMEA7708290, study PRJEB35096) | sediment metagenome | biome: marine neritic benthic zone biome [ENVO:01000025]; feature: sediment [ENVO:00002007]; material: shallow marine sediment [ENVO:03000034] sea grass bed [ENVO_01000059] ... | reverse complement strand
CTGACGGGCCGGTCGAGGGTGTCGCGTTCGAGAGAACGGCCAACGCGCCGACAATCATGCCGGATGATGGGTGGGTGATACCCGGTGGAGCGCTCGAAGGGCAGGTTGCTGAGGGTCGGGTCTACGTCATGTCGGTCGACACGATACGCATTGATCCGCGGACACCACCGACCGCGCCGGAGAAACGCGATCTTCACGTCACCGTCATCGACGATGACGCCCACTTCTTCATTGGGTGCCCTACGGGCTGACGGGTCAGACCGGGTCGACTCTCCAGACACCCAGGATGAGGTCGACCACATAGAGCGCATCATCCGGACCGATGACAAACCCCACGGGGGATACCGAATCCTTCTGGATCTCCTGGAGATCTCCGGTCTCCGGGTCGTAGGTGATCAGTGCCCGTCGGCAGAAATCGCCGAACACGTACTTGCCTTGCAGTTCCGGCAATGAGTCGCCGCGGTATACGTGGCCGCCGATCACTGCGCAGAACCCGCCGCCGTGGGCGTAAGAGAAGGTTGGCGGCACCGGCGAGTCGACAGGTTGATCGAGAAACGGCATGTTGCCTTCAAAGGCGTTCCAGCCGAGGTGCTCGCCACCTTCGCCGCCACCGGGGAGCATGGTGACCTCTTCAACACATTTCTGGCCGACATCGGAGATCCACAAATCGCCCGTCAGCTCATCGAACGAGAAGCGGTACGGATGCCGCAGTCCCCAGACCCAGGTGTAGTCGCTGCCTGGAGCGCTGCCCAGGAACGGGTTCTCGGGAGCTGCGGTCAGGACCGGTTCCGGACCAAATGTCACCACAAAACGCAGCAACGAACCGAACGCATTGGCCTCCTGGCGTCCGGTGACAAATGGGCCACCCTGGGCGCCGCCGTCACCGACCGTGAGATATAGGTCGCCGTCGGGCCCGAAGACAATGTCGCCACCGTTGTGCTCCCTTTGCGGTTGATCGGCGCGCAGAAGGCCGATCACAGCATCGGCATCGGGGGTCCCGTCGACCAACGGGTAGGCCTCGATGAGGCTGAAGTTTGACAGGTCCGTTCGGTTGATGAAGAGATAGCCGTCGGCCACGTTCAGGCCCAGCAGACCCTGGTCTCTTTCCACTCCGGTAACGCCCGTGAGGTCGAGTACCTCCGTCGGCTCGGTGCCGTCGGTCCAACGCAGGACAAGGCCGCTGCGAGTACCGATGTATGCGGTGCCATCGGGGGCGAACGCAAGAGCCGACGCCTCCGTGACCTCGGCGACATGGGTAAGCGTGACGAGCGGGTCCTCCAGGGGAGTGATGACATCGACAGCGAAGTCGGCCGGGCAGTCTTCGTTGGCGCGGATCTGCTCGGGAGTCTCGTCCCAGGGGATGTCGGGACGTGTGGGACGTTCGATCTGGATCACCGTGCCGCCCGCTTCGCTAGTCGGAGGAGCCGATGAATCGCTTTGCTCGGAGCTGGTGTCACCGCAGGCTGCAATCAGGACGAGCAGCGCGGCGAGAAGCCTCGTGGTGTGTTCCCGCATCCGGAGGAGTCTATGCCGCTCACGCGCAATCAAAACCACTGGCGACCGAGCTAGCTTTCTCCCTGGGAGTGGCATCACCAATGAGCGACATCAAGCCAGAGATAGACCTCGCAGTCCTGCGACGCGAGCTGAGCCAGGCAACCGGCTTGAACGTAGCCGAGACGGCCGCCGTCGCCCTCGGAGCAAGCTCACGGGCAACTCCGTGGCGTCTCGATTGCGAGACCGCTGATGGGGCTAGGTCCTTCGTCATGCGCTTCGGCGAGTCGGTCAGCCGCAGAGAAGTCTTCGCTCTCCAGGCGATGGAAGCTCATCCCTTTCCGACGCCGCGGGTGATTCTGTGGCAAGAGGACAGCGCAGTCGCAGCAGGGCCGCTCCTCGTGACCGAGCTGATCGATGGGGAGCCGTTGCTGCCTCCGATGGTCGCCGGGCATGATTGGGCCATTGAGCTCTACATCGAGACTGCCTGCTCGTTGCAGGCGATCACCGGCCTGGATGACGAACTGGTCGCCCAGCTGGGGTCGGCCGAGTCTGCTCTGGAAGTCGTCGAAGCTGCTCACGATCGACTGCCGGGTGGGGACCCCCTGCACGAAGCGGCGTACGTGCGCCTCAAAGAGACGGCGCCTCAGATACCAGAAGTCGCCTTTAGCAACGGCGACCTGTGGCCGGAGAACCTGCTCATCCGTGAGAAGCAGCTGGTTGGCGTCATCGATTGGCAACACGCTGGTTGGAGTGACCCGCTCTTCGAGTTTCTGCTCCCGTTCTTCCTGGTTCCTGAGCTCCGCGGGCGCGGGATCGAGGAGGAGTACTGCAGGCGGAAGGGCTTCGATCCGACCATGCTGCACTGGTATCACGGTGTCGAGTTCTTCGACTCGCTGGCGTGGGTGCTCAAGACAGGGCAGCCATACGAGATGCACACGGTCGAATCCCTTACCCGGGATCTCCAGGAGTGGCTGGCGAGCTAGCCGAGCAAACCGTTCCCCACCGACATCCGACGGAATTCGGCGGCATCATCGGAATGGCTGAACCGCCGCATGCGCCCACGGTCCAGGGCGGAGAGGTGCGCTGCCTCTACGAACACCTGGGCGCTGAGCACCTCGTTCTGGGTGACGGCGAAGGGTTCGGCGTTTTCGACCGCGGTTCGGAAGGCCGCATGGGCTCGTTGGTAGGAACGGTGGAATCTCGGCTGGAACTCGGCGTAGTCGCCGGCGAACGTTGTCATCTCAAACGTTTGTGACGCCTTGTGCAGTTCACCGCTGGCCGTCCACAGCTCTACGGGTATCGGTCCCGGGTAGCCGTTGAACCGACCCACATGCAGCGTGCCTTCAGTGCCAATGATGTAGGTCTCGTTGTTGTACCCGGAGGCGTGGGTGCGGCTCAGGTCCAGACGGCCGATTGTGCCCCCCTTGGTGGAGAAGCCGACAAAGGCCGTGTTGCCGCCCTCGTTAACGGGGCTGTCGTAAGCCTTCGCCTCATAGACGTGCGCCCAGACCTCATCGGGATACTCGCCGAGCAGCCACAATGCCTCATCCGCCACATGGATGCCCATGTCGATTATGAGCCCACGGCTCGTGTAGGTCGGGGGAGGGGGGAACTGGTCACGCAGGATCGAACGGATCTCACGGATCGAGCCGATGAGTCCCTCGCCAAGGAGCGATTTGGCATGAACGAGCGCCTCGTCGTAGCGGCGCTGCAGACCGATCTGGACCAGCGTCCGGTCAGACCCGATCGCCGACACGAAGTCGAATGCCTCTGGGAGCTCCGACGTGAGCGGTTTCTCCAGATACACGGGAATGCCCGCGTCGACGAACGGGCGCGCATCACGAGCATGGTCCTTTGTGTGGGACGAGATGATCACCGCGTCGAGCTCGACGCTCGAAATCATGGCGGCCGGGTTGGTGAACAGAGGGACGCTCGGCTCGGCGAGCACAGTCTGGGCCTCCTGAGCGGCCTCCATGACCTCATCGCCAATAGCGACGATATCGTGGCCCTGCTCCCGGACGATCGAACCGTGTACCCGCCCGATGCGTCCCACTCCGTAGAGTCCGTAGCGGAAGGTTTTCGCCATCGCGGCACCTCTCAATTTGGAACGTTCCAAACACGGATGGTAGCGGGATTACCGGGTGTCGGGTTATCACGCCAATCTGGTCAGATCGACCGGATGGCGAGACCGCTGGGTGCCTTTGGGGCGAACCAGGTCGACTTGGCCGGCATCACCAGACCGGCATCTGCGGTCCGCATCACATCGCCTACGGAGGCGGGGTGGGGGAGCAGCCAGGTTGCAGCGTTATCGAGGTGTGGTTGGGACACCGGGATGTCTGCGACAAAGGTGAGCCGCTTGTCCTCACGCGGGTTCGTGATGCCAAAGACCGGTCCCAGCAGAAGGTCCTGAACCAGGTTGGCATCCAAGGACCGGTAATCGTCGTCCGGCACCATTCCCTGCGGGATCGTCAGCCGAAAGTAGCCTGGCCCCAGCTTCACCCCAACTTCGCAATGGGTCCTCGGTCTTGCGCCCGCTGGAGAAGTCGGACGCAACTCGAAGTGAGCATTGAGTTGACTAACGATCCGATCCACGTCCATTTGGGGGTCATCGATGCATCGGGCAAAAGAGCGCAGTCGCAACTGGTTCTCGCTGAAGATTGCCGCCGGTAGACAAGCGTCGGGTCGTGACTCCTTGCGGGCGACGTGTGCCGCGGCGGCCAGCCGGTGATGGCCGTCAGTGATGTACAGGTCATAGGCGAAGGCTCGGCTTAGTCGGTCGACGTCGGCATCGGCGACCGACCATATCTCGTGCCTTGCGGCATCGACCGTGACGAAGGAGGAGATCGGATCGGTGGCGGTCACGCCTTCTATGACGGACTCCATGCGAGGGTGGGGCAGATGGGCGAGGGCGACGGGATTGCCGTAGACACGGGTCTCCTCCATGTACCGCGCCATCTTCTTCTGCGTCTTGGCGATGGTGCGCTCGTGCTTCTTGATCCGCTCCTCGTCGTATGCGGCGAGGGATACGTCGGCGACGATCCCGATTCCGGCGCCGTGCTCGTGCGTTTGTCGGTAGATGAGCACTCCGGGTCCGATGGGCTGGATGGCGCCCTGGTCGAGGGCAGCCTCGATCCATCTGCTGGAGTCTTCATGCGTGGCGTGAACGCCTCGGCCTGCTGCATAACGGAAGCTGAGCGGGTCCAGGCGGGCGGCAGCACGCTGCTCGTCGGTCAGTACGGAACCGGATGGTGCGGCAACGCGGTGACCTAACGCGGACGTGGGTATGTAGCCGGTGAATGGTTGTAGGAGCGCAGGCACGGGCCCCATGATCGCAGGCCGGGTGGTGGTTGGGCCAGTCGGGTCACACGTTGGCAGGCGGGTCGGTCAGGCGGCACCAAGCATCGTGGTGATGAGGAACCCGGCGAGGGCAGCCAGGCCGACGAAGCTGCCGGAACGGTGAAGCGCCTCGGGCATCATCGTCTGCGTGATGACGGTCAGCATGGCCCCTGCCGCCAAGCCTTCGACAATGGCGAATACATTGGCCGAGGCTTTCTGGAAGACAACGCTTCCGATGGCCGCCCCGATACCGGTAACGAGGACCACCGTCCCCCAGAGGAGGCTGATGCTCCGCCACGAGTACTCCTGTTCACGCATGCCGACGCTGCTTGACAGCGCCTCGGGGTAGTTCGAGAGGAAGATTCCAACCACGAACGAGACCCGCAGCGCATCCGCGGTGCCGCCGATCACCAGCGACTCTGGGACGCCGTCCAATAGCAGGCCAAGCCAGATCGCAAGCGGGGCTCCTTGCATCAGTTTTGCGGAGATGCTCGGCGCGAGGCGACCGCGCTTGACCTCGGCCTGCATCCGTCTGCGGACAGTCGTTGCCTGTTCTGCGTCGAGGGCGTGATCACGTTCGAGGTATTCCGTGATGCGGCTGGTGGATATGAACTCGGCCATGGCCCGACCAATTGCCGGATCCTCGGCCGCGAGCTGGGCGAAATGGGCTCGGCTCAACACCCACGCCTCACTTGGGCTTTGACCGATGACGGTGGCGGTGTGGCGCATGCCGGTCATGAATGAATGCAAGCCGAACTCCTCGCCATCGTGGAGGAGAGTGGTTACATCAGATTCTCCACCGGCGTCAACGAGGGCAACGTCGCCGTCGATGAGGAAGTACATACGGTCGGCTGCCTCGCCCGGACGGAAGTACACATATCCCGTGTCGTGCTCCTCCCGGAACATGACGTAGGCGACATGGGCGAGAGAGGCCGCCGGCAGGCTGCGGAACACCTCAACTTCACGGAGGTGATCCAGCAGTTGCTCGCCCGGCGGAGGCTCGTCCACCTGAACGAGTTGAGGCAGGCTTTCGATCCCCTCAGCCTGGATCCGAGCGACCCAGCTATCGATCGATTCTGGCGTCAGCTCCGGGTGATGGCTCGAGACGGTGTGGATGAGATCTTCGCTGCACGCCTTCTCGCCGAGCCGACTGGCAAACTCGGGGCAGGTTGTCAGAACGCTGCGGAGCCGACTGCGGCTGAGCCGAAGCACCTCGCTTTCGGTCGTGGCCGTGGCCGACGAGCTGTGCAGTGTTCCGCTGACAAAGGCGAGGTAGCCGAAGGCCTGGTACGGATGCAACTGCGAGATTCCTTCGATCGTGGCTAGGGAGATCTCGCCCTCCGCCAGAATGTTGATGTGTTCGCAGGGGTCGCCCTGGCGGTAGAGGATCTCTCCGGGCTCGAGACGCTCCGGACGGAACGCTCGGGCGATCTCATCGAGCTCGCGATCGGGGAGTCCGTCGAGGAAGTCAATTCGCTCCAGGTCATCGAGGATTTCGCGAATTCGCTTCTGCTCGCTGTCTCGCAGGAAGGTGATCGAAGTCGAGGCCTTGCGGAGGAAGCCGCCCCGAGCATTGATCGTGCGGTTCAGGAGCTCGAAAGCAAGGCCCCCAACGATTGCGCCGACCGCAAGCCACCCGAAGCCGTCGTGGCTCACCGATGGGGCAACGATGTCGATCGTCACAGCCGAGAGCAGCGCTCCTGCCCCGAATGCCGTCAGCAGACCCAGGATGAAGTTCGTCGGCTTCCAGATACGAGCAGTCAAGGCGCCAAGTCCCAGCGACGACGCTGAGATCACGCCAAGCAGAAAGGCCCCGGCCACTTCGGTCACGAGCACATAGTCTCACACCTGCGGCGCCTCCGCCTAGCGGCGCTATGGTCGGGTTGGGGTCGTGCTGAGCTGGAGGTACCCATGCAACAGCGTTCCTATGAGGGTCCCCGTGACCTTGATCTGCTGCAAACATTCAACAGCGAGTGCATTGCAGCCGCCGGTCAGTGCGGCTACTTGCACCCGGGGGATGTTGCGCATCATTTGATCTACGGGAACAAGTACGTCGATCCTGCGGACATCACGACCATCTGGGAGGACGCCACCGGCGTTGCAGCTTGGGTGATGCTCGGCCCCCGGCACATGTCATATGACGCTCAGGTCCGACACGACCTGCGCGGAGGTGAATTCGAACGAGAGGTCCTGCAGTTCGCCGACCTTCGGCAGGCAGAGATCATGAAGGTTCACGGGGTGGAGAGTGATTGGCTCTACGGTGACGCCTTTCGGTGTGACTCGGCACGGATCGAGCTCATGGGGGAGCTCGGCTGGGTGCCGGATGGCGACCCGCCGTACGTGATCAATCGGGCGAGGATCGCCGATCTTCCTAACCCGAAGTTCCCCGATGGCTACACGATCCGGCCCGCGTCCGGTCTCGAAGAGGCCGCCGCCCTCGCCGCTCTGCACGCGGCCGCATTTTCGGGTGCGGTGTGGACTGCCGACCAGTACCGAGATGTCATGAAGTCGCCGGGTTATGACCCGGCACGCGAGCTGGTCGCCATATCTCCGGAAGGCGATTTTGCGGCATTTGCAGTCACCTGGCACGACCCCACCAATCGGACAGGTCTGCTCGAGGCCGTTGGCACTCACACTGATCACCGTCAGCGGGGGCTTGGCCGCGCCGTGGTCGGATACGCGTCGCACCATATGGCGGCTGCCGGCATGGAGTACGCAACTGTAGCCAACTCTTCGTCGAACGAGGCCTCCAAGGCGCTCTACGCCAGCGCCGGGTTTGAGCCGTGGCATTACCTCGATGGGTACAAGAAGGCGCTCGCCTAGCGCGACCGGGCTATCTCGAGTCTCCCATTCGGGTCTTGACAAAGAATGAACGATCATTCATAATGAACGAACATTCAGTCACAAGGAGCGACGAAATGAATTGGACCGTATCCGACATCCCGGATCTCACCGGGAAGACCGCAGTAGTCACCGGAGCGAACGGAGGGCTCGGACTCGAGTCGGCCAAGGCCCTCGCCGGCAAGGGCGCTCACGTTGTCATGGCAGCGCGCAACCAAGAAAAGGCTCAGGGCGCCTTCGACGAGATCATGGCGGCGCATCCCAACGCCTCGCTCGAGATCGTGGAACTCGATCTCGGGTCGCAGGAGAACACCAAGGCGGCCGCCGCCGCAATTGCTGCGAAGCATCCCAAGATCGACATCCTGATCAACAACGCGGGCCTGATGGCGATGCCGGAGCGACGCACCGCCGACGGTTTCGAGATGCAATTCGGTGTCAATCACCTTGGCCACTGGACGTTCACCGCTGGCCTGCTCGAGCCGCTGCTGGCCTCCGACGAAGCACGTGTTGTGACCGTGACCAGCACGGCTCATCTCACCGGTCGGATCGTTGACCCAGACAACGTCAACCTGGAGAGCAATTACTCGCCGTGGGGAGCCTACGGCCGAGCCAAGCTGGCCAACTTCCACTTCGCCGTCGGGCTCCAGCGCGAGTTCGAACGGCGCGGGCTGAAGGCACAGAGCCTGGCCGCCCACCCAGGCCTCTCCCACACCAACCTGCAAGTCCACACCGTGGATCAGGGTGGTGGCGGCCGTTCGGCTCCGTTCTGGGCATGGATGGCCAAGAACACGGGAATGTCCGCAGACAAGGGAGCCCTCTCACAGCTCCGCGCCGCGACCGATCCCGCCGCTGAGGGCGGCGAGTTCTACGGCCCCCGTTGGGTGAACAGCGGCGCGCCCATCCGCAAGCCGATCTTGCGCCGCGACATCGAGAGGGGCATCGACACGCTCTGGTTGGTGTCGGAGCGTGAGACCGGGGTGAAGCTCGACTTCGACACAGAGTTGGAGACCGCATGACCCCGGCTGTTGATCGACCCGCGGCGATCCGCAGGGCCCTGTGCAATCTCGTGGCCGAGCGTGGCTTCCACGGTGCGTCGATGGGAGCGGTGGCGAAGGAGGCCGGTGTTGCAACCGGTACCGCCTACGTGCACTACCAGTCCAAGGAGGAGCTGGTCTACGCGACGTATCTCGAGTTGAAGGCCGAACTCGGAGAGGCCGTCCTCGCAGAGTTCGACCCGGACGCAGAACCCCGGGAGATCTGGAGGCACATTCTCACTGCTGCCTATGAGTTTCTCTCAGAGCAGCCGGAGCGAGCCAGGTTCCTCACACAGCTTGAGGAATCGCCCTACTACGAAGAAGCCCACGCTCGTCTTCGGGAGTCGGGCGATCCGTTGGTCGAGGCGGCCAGTGATCCGGATTTCGTCGCTTTACTTGTGCCCTTGCCCTCTGAGGTCATCTACGCGCTCTCGTTCGGAGTGGCCGTGCGGCTCATCGCGGCCGGGATCCAGCTGAAGCCGGACGAGGTCCAGATGCTGGTTGATGCGACGTGGCGGGCAGTCGTGAGGCCGACCGAGTAGCGGTCCCTGCCAACTGATCTATCCAAACGCGCGACCGATCTGTGAGCGCGCGCCGAAAGGAACCCAACAATGATTGACAACTTCACCTCGGAGAATGTCCCCGATCTGTCGGGGAAGACGATCTTCGTGACCGGAGCGAACACAGGCATCGGTTTTGAGGCCGCCAAGGTGTTCGCCGGGCAGGGCGCCCGAGTTCTGCTCGGTTGCCGCAACCTGGACAGGGGCCAGGCTGCCTTGACCCGCATCGCAGACGTCCATCCTGGCGCAGATGTCGAGCTCGTCGAGATCGACCTCGGCGACCTCGCAAGTGTTCGTCGGGCTGCCGACGCCGTTAGCCGCGAGCCGAAGCTCGACGTGCTCGTCAACAACGCCGGAGTGATGTGGAATCCCAAGACCATCACCAAGGACGGCTTTGAGTCCCAGTTCGGCGTCAACCACCTCGGGCACTTCGCCCTCACCGGGCTGCTGCTGCCATTGCTAGAGGCGACTCCGCACAGCCGCATCGTGACCGTCTCCAGCACGGGCCATCGACTCGGCAACGGCGATCTCTTTTGGGACGACATCAACGCCGATGAGTCCTATCACCCTCGCAAACGCTATTACGCAAGCAAACTCGCCAACCTGCTGTTCACCTATGAACTCGACCGTCGCCTGCGCGTCAGAGATTCATCAACCGTGGCTCTTGCCGTGCACCCCGGTGGCTCTGACACCGAGCTTGGGCGATATGTGACCGGGATTACCGCATCCCTGATGAGAGTCGTCAACCCATTGATGAGGCCATTCATGAACAGCGCAGAGGAAGGAGCCTGGCCAACCGAGATGGCGGCTACCGCTCCCGGTGTCGGAGGCGGCCAGTACTTCGGGCCCAGCCGCTACCGCGAGATGTCTGGGCCGGCGCGGCTGGTTGATTCGAGCGAGGCAAGCAAGGATCCAGGAAAGGCGAAGCGCCTCTGGGACTTGTCCATCGAGATGACCGGAGTCGACCCAAGCATCTAGCCGTTCGAGGCGGACTCCGTTGGGAGTCCGCCTCACGCCGGTTTCAGCCATCCTTCGCTTATCGCGGATAGCTGACCACTTCGAGCACGTGCCGGCGGTCATAGGCAACGGCCGTTGTTCTCGCGGGTTCGATAGTCGTTATCGCCCGGTCAGCGCCGAGTCAATCTCATCGGCCCACTTGTCGATCGCATCCCAGTCACGGAAGTCTCCGGTCGGCATGTCCTCCATCCATGAGTCAGGCATCCAACTCATGAACCTCTCCGCTGTCCCCTTCGGCTCCTCGCGGATCTCGAGGGCACCGAAGAAGACAGCGGCATCCACAGGACCCAGGGACTTGAAATCGTCGAACTGTCGGGGACGCATCGCCTCGAAGATGTCGCGACCCTTCTCATCGACGAGATCGGTACCGACCGGGCCGCTGGAAAAGAGCCAGAGCGGCTTGGCCTCGAGAGTCTTCGTATTCTTCCTCACGAATCGAGTGGCCGCCTTCAACCACTTGTGCATGTATGCGGCGCTGCCAACGACGAAGGCGTCGTAGCCGGCGAGCTCGCCGACCTCCTCGACATCGGTTGCGACCGCCTGATGACCGTGAGACCGCAGTCGCTGGGCGATCCGATCTGCAATGCCCGCGGTTGCACCGTGGCGGCTTGCGTATGCGATCAGAACATTCATGCCATCTCCTCTCTTCATCGAGAAGGTAGCTCTCGAGTGGCACCCCGAATAGAGCCATAGGTCATCGTGGTGATTCTGTGTGTTGTCACTGCAGCGGTAGCCTGAGTGAAACGTCACAGGAGATCGAATGCTCGAAGGTATCGACTGGGGAATCGTTCTCTGGCTCCTGGCCGGCATCATCTCCGGGGTGGGCGAGTTGCTGACGGGATCGCTCTTCCTACTTCCATTTGCCGTCGGAGCGTTTGCCGCGGCTGCGGCAGCAGCGCTGGGTGCTGGTGGCGTTTGGATTGCCGTCGTCTTCATGGTCGCAACGGTGGGCACGCTCGCCTGGGCAGTCCGGTTCGGGAAGAAGGTGAACGCCGCACCGCCAGCGACGCGGGAAGGAGCCAACCGCTACGTCAACGTCCTCGGTGTCGTCACGTCACCGATCAGCCGGAGTGATTCGGGACGGGTCCGAGTAGGAACGGAGTCGTGGCGAGCGCTTTCCCGCAGTGGTGCCGAGATCCAGGTTGATCAGCCAGTCCGGGTCGTCGAGGTGTGGGGCAATGCCCTGGTTGTCGAAGTCGAGACCGAAGCTAGCGGTACCGAATCCTGAACACCGGGTAGAACTCGGCGACCTCCGCCAACTCGGCCTCTCCTGCATCTGGGCTCAGCCCGAAATAGAACTCGGCTTGCTTGGCGTATGAGTTGGCGGAGCTCCGTTCCCGGGCCGCATAGAGATACGCAAATAGGATCGGACTCCGCGCCGCGTCGGCGACCTCCTCGAGGAGAGCGTGGCGCCGGCCGCGCCTTGTGATTGTCACCGCACCCGACGCGGCTCGAACGTTGCGTACCCACTGTGACTCGCCTGCGAGCGAGACGAGGTAGTCGTCACCGGCGAACGTGGTCTTGAGGATCGGGATACGCTGGCGGCCACCGCTCTTGCGGCATGCCACGGATAGAGTCACTGCGTCGCGCGGGGCCAGGCCGAGAGACGTGAATGCGATACCGAGTCTGTTGAGTCTTCGATACCAGGCGTCCGGCTTTCGATAGTCGACTCGGGCCGAGTAGTTCTGCGGATCGGCCACGTCAGTCAATCCGGACCCTGGTCGAGCGATCCGCTCCGGGCAGGCCCGCCTCATGCGCGATGATCAGCACGAGGGTGAACATCAAGATTCCGATGCCTTGGTGGGCGAGGGCAATCCACTTCGGAACCCCGAGGAGAACCACGATGACCCCCAGGCTGATCTGAGCCACGACCGCTGCGAGCAACCACCGCGCAGCCACCGCCGAAAGCCCAGCCTGTGGTTGCCGGCGGATCCGCAGATACACCGCCACCGCCAGCGCCGCGACCACGAAGGCCAGCCAGCGGTGAACCCAATGGGAGCCCATCGCCTCGTACAGATTGCGCCACCAAGGTTCGTAGCGAGACAGCAGACCAGCGGGGATCCATCGACCAAACATGAGCGGCCATGTTTCCGATACATGGCCCGCCTTGAGACCGGCCACCAAGCCTCCCCATGCGAGTTGCAGCAGCAGCGTTGCCATCAAGACCCACACGAGCCGACGGTCCGACTTCTCCATCGTGACAGCGGGTTGACCGCGGCTTTCCCGGACACGGTCGAGTGTCATCCACAGGACCAGCCCCAGGAGCAGAACAGCAGCGAGCAGGTGGATGGTCAGGCGGAAGTGGCTCACCACCGGGCGGTCTTCGAGTCCGCTTGCCACCATGATCCAGCCGATGGCTCCCTGAATCCCGAACAGAGCAGCGACGCCCCAGAGTTTGAGGGACTCGAGGCTGTCGATCCGCCGCTTCCACATAAACCAGATGAGCGGGGCCACTACGAAGAGACCGGCGATACGCCCGATTAGTCGGTGCGCCCACTCGTAGTAGAAGATCCGCTTGTACTCGCCGAGGCTCATCCCTTCGTTGACCAGGAGGTACTCCGGTGTCAGCTGGTACTCAGCGAATGAATCCTCCCAGGCCTCCTGGCCGATCGGAGGGATGACGCCGGTGACGACGTCCCACTCGACGATCGAGAGACCCGCTCGGGAGAGCCGGACGAAGCCGCCCACGATGATCATGATCACGATCAGTGCAGCGACCATCAACAGCCAGCGAGTGACCGGGTCCCGAGGCAGTGTTTCCGTACGGGTACGAGTGTCAGTAGCCATCGCCGGACGAGTGTAGAAACCGGCTCCGGATCCGGCGATTCCTCAGAGAAGGTCGCCGATCAGGGCAGCTGCGATCAGGGCAGATGAGTTGATCGCAGCATGCGCGATGAACGGCGCAAGCAGGCTCTTGGAACGCAACCGCAGGCCGGCGAAGAAGAGGCCGGCAATGGCGGTGCCGATCACCGATATGGTCACAACGCCAGCCTGAGCGAGACCGCCGGTTTCGCTTCCATTGGCTTGGACCAGCTCGATCGCCGGTCTGATGTGCCACAGCCCGAAGGCGATGCTTGAGCCAACAACGGCATGGCGCAGCCCGGCGACGCGACGCCATGCACCGAGGAGCACACCTCTGAAGGCAAACTCCTCGAGCAGTGCGGTACCGAGCGGAATCCGGAGCAAGGCGCGGTAGGCGACCAGACCAGGGCCGATCCCGGCCAAACGTTCATCGTCGAACAAGGGGTGCACTGCGGGGACGAGAACAGCGATCAAGAAGATGATTGCGGCAGATGCGGCTACCGCCAGACCCCATGCGGTCCCTGTCCTGTAGCCCTCGGCATCAAGACCGAGATCAACCAGGGTCAATTGAAGACGTCGCGCTGTGAGTGCAAGAACGCCGGTCGCCAGCAGGCTGAGCGGTATGTAGAGGGCAGGGAAGTCGGGGACGAGTTGGACAGTGCTGTTGTAGGTGATGAGTGCGGCGGCAAGCAGAAGAACGGCGGTCACAACGGCAGGCTATCGCAGACTCGGGCTAGCTCAGCTAGGGGGCCGGGGTGTACTCGAGGTCATGCTGGCTTAGACCGCAAACTCGAGGGGTGCGAGCCGGCCGGCTCGCACCCCTTTGGTGAACCCGACCTATGCCGGCATGGGCTCTGCAGGCTGCTGTGGCGGAGGTGGTGTGGCTTGCGGTTCCCGGACACGTCGGACCCCGAAGTAGATCAGCAGCACTCCGACGGTCATGCCGATGAGGCCAACAGCAATGAACACCACTCCGATCCCGGTCAGGAAGGGAATCTTGGCCGAGGCGGTGACGCCTACATCCACGCCGGGGGAGCCGTCCGCGTTGAGAGCAACGATCGTCCACTGCCCGGGACGGACATCCCAGCGCAGCGTCTCGTCGACGCTCGACGCCACCCAGAAGTCCTCAGCGGTCGGCGGCGCCGCCTCGTAGGCTCCTCGCTCGTGGACGACCCTGTCGTCGTCATCGAAGGATGAGATGCGGTCATAGGCGACCCCGTCGAGGTAAGCGGCGACATCATTCGATGACGCTATCCCGACGAAGATGCTCTTGCCGTTGCGGCTCTCGATCTCCACCTCGGCTGGGATCTCGCCCCAGCTGATGAAGGTGCGGCCGTCTGCGATCGAGTGCCCGAAGTCGACTTCGAGGTTGTCGGTAACCAGAGCGACGGAGTCGGTTTCCAGACCGTTGGGACCGAACGAGACCCAGCCGTCGTCGTCGGGCACTGCCAGGGCGATGCCCCCACCGACGGTCAACGCAAAGCTTGCGATCACGATGGGAACGCCGATGACGGCCGATATGAGCTTGGTGATCCGCATCTCTACTCCTCAGGTTCGATTTCGTCGGGGGTCGCAATTGTCTGCTCATGGTTGGCCAGCAGAGCGGCCGCGGCGAGAAGCGCGATCGCGGCGAAGATCGTTGCGGGCGCTGCCCCGGCGAGGACAATCACCGCAGCCATTCCGATGAGGAAGGCGCTCAGCCGTTTGCCGGGTGTAGTGAGGTTCCCCAGCCACGACTCAGCGGGCGACTTGGGCTCTCCTGCCGACGGGGTCAACGCCCAAGCTGCGGCGTAGAGGACGACGCCGAATCCACCGAACAGGGCCGTGACGAGGAAGCCGAGGCGGACGAGGCCGACCGAGGCTCCGGTGTGGTTTGCGATCGCCGACGCCACACCACCGAGTACGCGACCTTCAGCGGGACGTTGCAGTTTCTGTGTTGTTGTTGCTGTATCCATGCCCTCATCGTGCAGGAGGGCACGGCCAACCACCATTGGGTGTGTCCCTCAACCATCCCTGAGAGCGCTGGGGGTGAGTAGGGGGGAACCCCGACTGATCAGGCGACGTATGTCATCGCCAGCGACACGTGATAGAACATCAGCAGGCTGAACGCGACGAGCAGCATCAGGGCCATCTCTAGGGCGCGGCGATAACGGCGCAACGCCCACAAGAGGAGGCTGGCCAGGCCGACGATGCCGAGCTTCACCAAAGCCGCGGGAACGTGTCCCATATCGAACAGCCGGGACATGATCGGATTCACCTCGTAACCGCCCGCCTCGAGGACCCGCACGGTGAGCAGCAGATCCATGAGGTTGAAGACGATGATCGTGGACAGCACCAACAACATCGTCCGGGGCCGCTCCGCGAGACTGCGCAAAGCCGAATCGTACGTGCCACGCCAACCTGGCTTACCCCGCCGGTCGAACCCCGATCTCCGCTCCGGGTAGTAGAACGGCGTCCGCCGCATCCGGCGATCTGCCCCGCGCAAAGGAGCTGAGGATGCTGTTTCGTTCACCGTCGTCTCCCTCCGTCGGGTGGATCAATTTACCTGGTGGAGGCGACGTTGGTTGACGGCTAGCTCAGATTGCGTCTCCAACGAACCCACGCAGGTCATCGGCGAGCTTTTCGAGCGATGGGATGTGGACATACATCATGTGCCCGGCGTCGTAATACTCCATCTGTACGTTGTCGATGAGGCTCTCGTCGAGGCCGAGATGGTTGAACGTGAACTCGGTCGCGAAGTAGGGCGTCGCCAGGTCTGTGTAGCCATTCGCCACGAAGACCTTCATGAAGCGGTTGCGAGTCATTGTGTTGCGGAGGGTTTCCGAAACATCGACAAACGCGTTCTTGAAGTCCTCGTAGTCCCAGTTCTGCCAGGTTTCCGCGCTGAGAATCTCGTACGGCAGGTCGCTCTCGTACTCGAGTTCATCGTGCATGTAGGCATTGAGGGCGGAGGTGTAGATGCCCATCGTTGCGTCCATGCTGGGATCGGCCTCGAAGGCGTCCCCGTCGCGGAACCGGTCGATTCCGGTGTAGCGAGAATCGATCCTGCCCACTGTCCGCCCCTCGTCGCGCAGCAGCTCCTTGCAGAACCGCAGGATCTCGATGCGGAGGTCGTAGCGGCTGATGTAACTCTCGGAAAGGCCCGTGTATCGGGCAAGCTTCTTGGCGACTCGCCTGTACTTGTCCGCCGGGAGCGCTGAACCCTGGAACAGAGCCAGCGAGTACTCATTGGCTGCGAAGTCCTCGACTTCGTCCAGGAACTCGCGGAGATCTCGACCTTGATCCTTCTTGCTCAGCTTCTTGTGGTACCAAGCGGTTGCCGCATACGTCGGGAGGAAGACGACGTAGGGCAGATCGTTGCCGCGCAGGAAGGTGCCGGTAGCCCGGTCGAAAGCCGCGGTCTGGAAGTTCAGAATGGACGAGATCAGCATGAGGCCGTTGAAAGTGATTCCGTGGCGCTGATACAGGTGGCCGGCGAGCCCCGCCGAGCGCGTCGTTCCGTATGACTCGCCCGCAAGGAACTTGGGTGAGCCCCAGCGCTTGTGGCGACTCAGATAGAGACGGATGAATTCACCGACGGCCTCGATGTCTTTCTTGAAGTGGTGGAAGTCCTTGGCCTCGTCCCTGGGTATGGCGCGGGAGAACCCGGTGCCAACGGGATCGATGAACACCATATCGGCGACGTCCAGTAGCGAATGCTCATTGTCGACCAGCCGCCCGGGAGGGGCATAGGGCATTCCCTCGGGGTCCATGAGCACGCGGCGCGGTCCGAGGGCACCGAGGTGAAGCCAAACTGATGACGATCCGGGCCCACCGTTGAAGGCGAACACAATCGGACGGGTGGAGAGATCCTCGACGTCGTTTCGGGTATAGGACACGAAGAAGAACGAGGCCTTCTTCTTGCCTTCCTCTTCGGTGAGCAGCAAGCGCCCGGCGGTCGCGGTGTATTCAACTTCGACCCCGTTGATGGCAACGGTGTGGGTGGTCTCGGTCGAGACCTCCTCGTGATGAGGCGGTGGCGGTGTCTCCTTCGTATCCTCCGCCTCGGCCTCGCCGTTCGTCTCGGGCTTGTCGCTCATCGGTCATCTCCACATCTGCGCGCTGGCCAGATGACTCTAATCAAGGGGTCGAGAGGCGAGCTGCGGCTAGCTCGCCGGATAGCGGGCGCGGAACGTTGTTCCGCGCTCGTGGTCGCTGGTGAAGTCGAGTTCACCTTGCAGGTAGCGCTGGGTGATGAGTTTCGAGCTGTAGGTACCGAGTCCGCGTCCGCTTCCCTTCGTCGAGAAGCTGCGTTGAAAGATCTGCACCTGTTCGCTCGGCGGGATGCACGCCGGGTTGTGGACGGCGAACTCGACCCACGTGTCCTGCTGTTTGCACGACAGGGTCACCACCTCGCCGGGGGCGGATGCTTCGAGGGCGTTCTTGGTGAGGTTCCCCAGGACCCGCGACAGGAGCACAGGGTCGGCCGTGAATTCTGTGTCCAGGCTGGCGGCGTCGACCCGAAGGCGTTTCTCTGTAGCAACGTCGTGTCCCGAGTAGAGGCCGACGACAGTGTGCAGAAGCTGCAGCGAGTGCACCGTCTGTGGGTGGCTCTCCAACTCGCTCTCCTCAGCGGCCAGCAGTTCCCGTTGCGCTGCAATCTCGTCGATCAGTTGCGTCGATGCGTTTTCCAGCATGTCGAGCAGTTCATCGCGTTCTTCACCGGGCACCGAGCGCACCATCGCCGATAGGCCCTGCACCCCCGATGCCGTGTTCATGATGTCGTGGAAGAAGATGCGCTCGAGCGAATGACGGCGCTTCCGATCGCTGATGTCGATGGCCGTGAGGAGCGTGTAGTCCTGTTCACCGATTGTGAGAGGGACCGCAGTTACGGCGAGGTCGACCGGATCGCCGTTGCGGCGGAGGATCCGACACTCCTCTCGGAGCCGCCGGCCGGCCTGAGCCGCCTTGATCGCCTGATTGGCGCCGCACTCCATGCATCCGGGCGTGGTGCCGCATCCGTCGGGCGATCCATCTGCGTTCTGGCACCCGGCGAGGGCACCCAACCGCAGACCCAGGGCCTGAATCAGGTTCTGGTCGAATGCATCGAGCAAGGGCTGGTTGGCGAACACGATCTCCCGCGCCGAGTCCAGGATCGCCACGAAGGCCTCGGTTGCGTCGACAACGGCGGTCAGCAACGAGTCGTTCATGAGCGATGCCGTTGGCTCCGGCACTAGCCCTTGAGATTGAATTGGCAGGTCGACCCTCACGGGAGTGATTATCGGCCCGGCCGATTGCAGTCTTGAGGCCCGCTAGGCGATCCCTATTGGGCAGGAAACGCCGGTTCCGCCGATGCCGCAGTAGCCGTTCGGATTCTTGCCGAGATACTGCTGGTGGTATTCCTCGGCGTAGTAGAACGGCGGTGCCAGCTCGATGTCGGTAGTGATCGCACCGTGTCCGGCCCCATTCAGCTGCTGCTGGTACCGCTCTCGGCTTGCCTGTGCGGCTTCGAGCTGGGCGGCGTCGGCGGCGTAGACCGCCGATCGGTACTGGGTGCCGACGTCGTTACCCTGACGCATCCCCTGGGTGGGGTCGTGGCCCTCCCAGAAGGCCTGGAGCAGGCGTTCATACGAGACCATGTTCGGATCGAATGCAACAAGGACGACCTCGGTATGGCCGGTGCGGCCCGAGCAGACCTCCTCATACGTGGCATTTGGGGTGTAGCCGCCGGCGTAGCCCACCGCGGTGGAGTAGACCCCCGGCAGCTGCCAGAAGATCCGTTCTGCGCCCCAGAAGCATCCCATCGCAAAGTAGGCGAGCTCGAGGTGCTCGGGGAAGGGCGCCTTGATCGTGTTGCCGTTCACGAAGTGGATGCCGCTGATCGGGATCTCTTCCTCGTGGCCTCGCAGCGCAGTGTCGGCAGTTGGCATTTTGGACTTTCGCATCATCATCCCTTCAAACATACCCCGGTCAACCGCCCCCGATTGACGGTTGTTCCCTGACGACGCCTCATCCAGCTAAACGTTCTGTGAACACGCGAGTGGGGCGCCGCCGCCGGCGCCCCACTCTGGATCACGCTATGCCCTTTGGGTCAGTGGTCTTCGCCCGTTCGGGTGAACGAGAACTGCTTGTATCCGCCATCTGACGAGTCGACTACGACTGTGAACGTCTCGCCGAACGGAGCCTCCGGGAAGTCGACCCTGATCTCCCAGTCACCCTTCTCGTTGGCGGTCGTACTGCCGAGGCCATAAGGCGACTCGACCCAGATCGTTGCGCCCGGGGTGGCAGTTCCCCAGAACACGTCGTAAGGGATCTCTTCGCCGCACTCGCCGTACACCTGATGCGCCGTGAACTCGATTTCCTTCTCTTCGACAATCCACACGTACCAGAACTCAGCTCGGTTGCCGCTCGAGGACTCGATGACGACCTTGATCTCATCGTTTGGCGGAACGTCATCGCTGAAGTGGAGCTTGATGAACCACTCGCCGTTCTCTTCGACCGTGGTCTGCGCTTCGCCGAACTCAGAGACGGCCCATACGGTGTCACCCGGGTTGCCGGTGCCGTAGAACTTCGTCCACAGGCTCTCGTTCTCCGCATACTTGTGAGTGACGCTCCACTCGTGTGTGGCGCACACCCACTTGGTCTCGAACTCCTTGCGATGGTTCTCGGCCTCAACGACCACGGTGAACCACTCGTTGCAGGGTGCTTCTGGGAACTCGACGTAGAAGAGCCATTCGCCACTGCTGTCGATAGTGCCGGACCCGTCACCGTATTCGGAGCCGACCCACACCTTCATTCCCGGCGTGCCGGTCCCGTAGTACTTGTTCTTCTTCGGGTATCCGTCGAAGACCTCCCACTTTTGGTGGGCGGTGAATTCCTTGTCCTTGACCTCTTCTTCATCCAGATAGACCTTGATGGACTTCTCGGTGATGTTGCCTGCCGCATCCTTGGCCTTGAACTTGACCGTGTTGGCACCAGGGCTCAACACCAGCACAACTCGCCAGTTGCCTGCAGAGTCAACGTCGGCCTCGTAGCTGTTGCCGAACACCCGGGCACCGGGCTCGGTCTCGCCTTCGAACGCGACGACTTTGTCTTCGAAGTGCTGCTCGTTCTCGGGGAACAGGATGGCCAACTCAGGAGGAGTGGTGTCCTTGGGCTCTTCATCCTTCGGGGGATCCGCCGGAGGTTCCTCGTCCTTTGGAGGATCGGAAGGCTCCTTACCGTCGTCCTCGTCTGCGACGCTCTCATCCGGCTCCGTCGTCTTGTTGTCGGAGTCGTTTGCCTCGTCGGTCCGCTCGGCCACGGTGGTTTCGGGCCCCGTCTCGTTGGTCTCAGTCGTTGTCGTTGCCGGCGGCTCTTCGCTTGCGATTCCGGTCAACGCAGCAGCGTCCGAAGCTGGTTCGCTTGAGAACGAACCCACCTGGGCGAGTGCGGCGCCGCCCAGCAGCACCACAACAAAGGCAGCGACAAAAACGAGTATCTCTCGTCGTCTCATTCCTGCTCTCCATCTCGAGGGTCAGTAGCGTGATTGCCACTCTGAGTAGTCACTCGCCGCGAGGGGGCATTTGGTTTACCCCTTTTTTGGACTTTCTTCTGGGGTCCGCCTCAGCCACCGCCTCGATGACAGAAACTCGCCTTGGTCGCGTTGGGTATCCTGGGTACCTCACGACGGGGAGAGCGCATGACCGATCAAACCACCGATGCGGCAGAGCAGGCACAGTCAGACGAGCTAGCAGCCGACGAGGTTGAGCCGGGTCTCGCACCTGGCGACACCGAAGTCGAGGTCGGGGCACCAGTCCATTCCCTCACGGAGCCGGTAGACGATTCGATCCGATCCTCGATTCTCGATTCCGTGTTGCATCCCGACGGAGAAGACGGAAAGCCGTTCGAGAAGCTCAATAACAAGTTCTACGAGAAGGAGCTGCGTCGCCTACAGATGGAGCTGGTCAAGCTCCAGGAATGGGTGAAGGCGGATGGCCTCAGGGTCGTTGTCATCTTCGAGGGTCGGGACGCAGCCGGCAAGGGCGGGGTGATCAAGCGGATCACCGAACGTCTCAATCCTCGGGTTTGCCGGGTCTCCGCTCTCGGCACGGCCACTGAGCGCGAAAAGACGCAGTGGTGGTTCCAGCGCTATGTGGCGCAGCTTCCTGCTGCCGGGGAGATAGTGCTCTTCGATAGAAGCTGGTACAACCGGGCCCTCGTTGAGCCGGTGATGGGATTCTGCACGGAACAGCAGTATCAGGAGTTCCTGCGAACGGCTCCCGAGTTCGAGCGCATGCTGGTGCGGAGCGGGATCATCCTGGTCAAGTACTGGTTCAGCGTCAGCGATGACGAGCAGGAGCGGCGGTTCCGCTCGCGAATCAAGGATCCGCGGAAGCGCTGGAAGCTCAGCCCAATGGACCTCGAGTCACGGAGTCGGTGGGTCGAGTACTCCCGGGCAAAGGACATCATGTTCGCCCACACCGACATCAAGCAGGCTCCGTGGTACGCGGTGAATGCAGACGACAAGAAGAGGGCTCGACTCAACTGCATCAGTCACTTCTTGAGCGTCATCCCGTATCAGGACCTCACGCCGGAGCCCATTGAGTTGCCACCGCGGCAGGACAACGAAGGATACGTGCGGCCGCCGCTCTCGGACCAGACGTTCGTGCCCGAGGCCTACTGACCCGGCGGTTTCCGTCGACAGGTCGTAGGAGCACAGCACTGTGCTTGCAATTGCAAGCACAGTGCTTACAATGGTGCTAGAGGTCAGCATGGTTACACCACTCCAGCCCCGATCCGGTCTCCCCGCCGCGTATCCCTACGACTACGAGCTGCAGGTCACCCTGAGCAATGGTCGGCGCGCCCACATTCGGCCGATTGTCCCCGGGGACGCGGTGCTGCTGGCGAATGCCGCTCAGGAGGCGGACGCCGACACCCTCTATCACCGGTTCTTCAACCCGGCCATCCGGCTCGATCGCAAGCGTCTCCGTTTCCTCACCGAGATCGACTACGAGGCACGTTTTGCGCTGGCCGCGTTTGTCGAGGGAGAGGGCGTGGCGATCGCACGGTTTGAGCCTGCGGGAGATCGCCTGGCAGAGGTCGCTGTTGTCGTGAAACCGGAGTGGCGCAAGCTCGGCCTGGCTACAACACTGCTCGACCATCTCGAGGATGCGGCCCTCGAGCGAGGGATCGACACCTTCGAGGCGCTCTATCTGCCGGACAACCACGCAATCGAAAGAGTCCTCGAGAAGCGCGGGTTTGGTGATGTTCGGGTCGAGGCGGGAGTAGCCAGGGTGACGAAGGCGCTGGGCGGGCGCGCCCCACACGAGCCGGTGGGATAACAGGCCGGCGGGATGTGGCGTTAGCATCGCCTTCATGTCTACGACCGTTGGTGACCTAGCCGCACAAGTCAGCTCGAGCTTCAACCTCGCCAAGGCAGCTGCCTGGGACCCTGTCGGCCTGCAGTTCGGCGATCCTGCAGCCGCTTGTGATCGGGTTGCGGTCTGCCATGAGGTCACTGCTGCCGTGGCCGATCGCCTGATAGCCGAGCATGTTGATCTCGTGATTACCTACCACCCGCTCCTGTTTCGTCCCACCACCACACTCGTTGCGGGTCGAGGTGCAACAGGCCGGGCATTCCAGCTCATCACGGCCGGGGTTTCTCTGGCGGCGGTGCACACCGGCTTTGATGTCCTACCTGGTGGCACTGCCGACAGTCTCGCCGGCGCGCTCGGGTTGCAGGACTGTGTCGGCTTTGGTCCGTTGTGGCCCGCAGAGTCGGTGAAGGTGATCACCTTTGCGCCCGCTGCCGCAGCCAACTCGCTCACGGAGGCGATGGCGGCGGCAGGAGCCGGTGACATAGGGAGATACTCGCGGTGTTCGTACCGGACAACCGGCACGGGTACCTTCCTCGCTCCCGAGGACGCATCACCTGCTGTCGGTAGCGCCGGCAACTTCAACGAGGAAGCGGAGACCCGGATCGAGATGGTCGCCCCGGCGAGTCGCGTCGATGCGGTTGTTGCGGCACTGGTGGCCGGGCATCCCTATGAGGAGCCGGCGTTCGATGTCATCGCAGTGAAGGGCAACTCCGGCTTCGTCGGTCGGGTCGGTGATCTGTCGGAGCCGGTTGAAGTCGCAGAGTTCGCCGCAGCAGTAGGCAGCCGTATCGGTGGCGTTGTGCGGCACACCGGTGACGGTCCGGTACAACGGATCGCAGTGCTCCCCGGATCAGGCGGATCGATGCTCGGATCGGTGTCCGCCGACGTGGTCGTGACCGGGGATGTCAGCCACCATCAGGCGCGCGACGCCCTGGCCCGCGGAATGGCCGTCATCGACCCGGGTCATGCGGCAACCGAACGTCCCGGCATCAAGGCGTTGTACGCTTCTGTGGCAGAGATCAAACCGGGCGCCCTGGATCTAACCGAGGTCGACGCCGATCCGTGGAAGGAGAGTTGAGGATGGACAACTTGCCAAGCCTGGCAGACCTGCTCGACCTGCAAGAAGTAGACCTCCAGATCGACCGGTTGCTCCACGACCGCCAGTCCCTTCCCGAACTCGATCAGTACCGATCGGCACACGAACACGCCGAGGCACTCGCCACAGAATTGCAGGAGGCGGAGGCGACGCTGCGCGAGACCTCACTCCAACTGGACAAGACCGAAGGTGAGTTGGAAATCACCGCGGAACGACTCGACGCCGAGCAGAACCGTCTCTACGCCGGGGGGATGAGTGCCCGGGACGCCGAGTATCTTCGGCGGGAAGTCGAGATGCTCACTCGCAAGCGCGGTGAGGCAGAAGATCACGTTCTAGAGCTCATGGAGGCCCGTGAGCAGCACGACGCAGCGGTGGTTGACCTGCGGGCCCGCGTCGATGAAGCCACAGTCTCCAAGCAGCAGATCGAGGGATTGATCAAGGACGCCTGGAAGGGCATCGACGCTCAGCTAGCGGTGAAGGAGGAGCGTAAGGCGCAGATTGTCCCGGCGGTCGAGGAGGATCTTCTCGACCTGTACGAGGAGCTGCGCGATGCCAAGGAAGGCGTGGCCATCGGGGCCCTGACCGACAACATGTGCGGCGGGTGCCACCTCAAGCTCACCGCAGCCGAGGTCCTAGACGCAAAGCGCTCAGACCCGCCGCGCTGCATCCACTGCCGGCGCATCCTGGTCGTCTGACCGCCATCTGATGATTCTCTGGCACGCCGGCGCGACCATTGCGATCGCTCGCTACTCATTCCGCGACGATCGGATGGACCTGCGGATGCTACTGGTCGGAGCGCTCCTCCCGGATCTCATCGATACGCCGATTGGGCTGGTCTTCTACGACAGTCTGCAGAGTGTGCGGCTGGTGTCCCACGGACTGCTGGTGGCCGCGGCGGTCATGGTTGCAGTCGTGATGACAACGCGGCGAGGTCGCCCGCGCAAGATGTGGATGCCGCTGGCGATCGGGCTTCTGTTCCACGTGTTGCTCGATGCGATGTGGCTCGACCCGGAAACTCTTTGGTGGCCGCTCTTCGGTCTCTCGTTCACGTCGGCGGGGCCGGCGACAGCGGGGGCCTACATCGGCGAGGTGCTGACCGACTGGCGGGTCTGGGCGCTCGAAGCGGTCGGTGCGGTGTATCTCGCTTCACTATGGGTGACTGCGGGCCTATCGGACGTATCGAAGCGCCGCGTCTTCCTCGAGACCGGCCGGGTGGATGCACCGATCGAGGGTGACGTCAGCTGCTGAGCAGGCGGGCTGCGATGACGACGAGAAGGGCAGCGAACACGCGTTGCAGCACTATCGGGTCCATCGCCAGTGCGAGTGATGAGCCGACCAGTCCGCCGGCTAGTCCACCGATCGAGACAAGGCCGGCGACGCGCCAATCAACTCGACCGCGCCCGGCATGGACCGCCGCACCGACCACCGCCGTTGGCACTATCACGGCCAGCGATGTGCCCTGCGCATCGTGCTGAGCGAACTCGAAGAAGACAACGAGCGCAGGGACGAACACGATGCCGCCGCCGACTCCGAGCGTTGCCGCAATGATCCCGGCAGCCAGGCCCAGCACAACGTAGCCGGCGATCTCGATCATGCGACCGCCAATCGGACGGCTGCAATCAACATCAAGACCGCAAACGCTCGAGTGAGGACTGCAGCAGGGATCCGATGGAGGAGGCGGGCTCCGAGGGCGGCGCCGACGGTGGCACCGATCGTCACCAACAGCGCTGGACCCCACGAAACCGCGGAGTCGCGGGCGAACGGGATCAGAGCGGCCGTTGCCGAGACAACGATTGTTGCAACCGATGTCCCTGATGCCCTGCGTTGATCGAACCCGAGCAAGAGCACGAGGCCGGGAACAACGATTACTCCGCCGCCAACACCGAACAGTCCGCCAACCGTGCCGGCGATCACGCCCAGGGCGATGGCGGGTGCGGGCTTGACGGTCATCGGGCGAGTGTAGGCCGAGCCCGGTTAGCCTCTCTCAGGTGCGTGCTGTACTGATTGTCCTAGCGGCCGTCCTCATTGTTGCGTGCAGTGGGGAAGCCGAAGAGCCTGTCCCGATAGCGGATGACCCGGCGCTGGTTGCCACAGAGTGGCTGGACGCTGTGGCTGCTGGTGACACAGCCGCCATCGAGACTCGAATCGAGCCGGTCGGGCTGGCCATCGTCGCCGCAGTAGAGAACAGCCTTCGTTCCGACGAGACCGTCGTTCTCATCGAAACGGGAATGACGGCCGAACTGGCGACGCAGTACTGGCAACGGTTTCGTGACGGCTTTGCCACGTTCGCCGGTTCGGATCTGGCGGCAGTAGCAGTTGGCAGCGAAATACCCATTCCGGGGTCGAGTGGATACCGGGCCTTTGAACTCACCGCCGACGGAGCTCCCGGCTACATCGTGCTGAGCGAGGGCGATCTGGGCTGGAGGGTCGACTTCGCTGCGACGGTGGGGCCGACACTCATCGGACCGCTCTCCGAGTACCTGGAGTCAGCGCTGCGTGGCGACTTCGCCGCTGAGATCGCCACCGCCTATGCGACCGCAGTGGTCCCCGCCCTCGACGCTGCATCCGCGCTCGATCCCGAGAACACCGCGCTTCTATTCGAAGCGGAGTACATCAGGCAGCTGACGGCCACTACTGAGTGAGAGCGCGCAGCGCCGGAACCACCTCGGCTCCGAGCATCGCGATCGTCTCCTCTTGGTCAAGCGCCGTCGTCTGGATGGTCACCACGTCGGCGTGTAGCTCCGTGATCAAGGGCGAGTAGACCGCGACGTAGTCGTCCGGAGTGGACACCAGGGAGTATCGGCCGAGAATCTCGGAGCGGTCCATCGAGTCCGCCCGCTCCCGGAGGACCGCCGGATCCACAGCCTCCAGGCGACCCGGGGCGCGGAGGCCACGCCACGCCGACAGCGCCGTCCAGGCGTCGTCTTCGTTCGTTGCACGTACCGACCACCGTGACGCCATCACCGGGGGCTTCTCCCGCCCGGCATCACCAGCGGCGGCGGTTGCTGGATCGATAACCCTCTCAAACGTGACAGCGGGATCCTTGACGCTGGTGATTATGCCGTCGGCGAGTCGGGCAGCCAGACCGGCCGACTTCGGACCTCCAGCCGCAAGCCAGATCGGGACCGGACCGACGGGTGGACTGTATAGCTTGGCGCGATCGGTCTTGTAGTACTTGCCCTCGAAGTCGAGTTTCTCCCCGTCCAGCAGCCGCCGCATGATCTGGAGTGCCTCAGTCATCCGCGCGGCGCGCTCGGCGTACTTCGGGAACGGATATCCGAGGGGTCCCTCGTTGAGGTTCTCGCCCGTACCTACCCCGAGGTGGAAGCGCCCGCCGGAGAGCCGGTCCAAGGTTGCCGCAGCCTGGGCAACGACACCGGGGTGGTAGCGGAAGAGCGGCGTCGTGACACCGGTGGCGAACTGGACCCTTTCGGTTGCCTGTGCCATTGCGCCGATTGTCGAATAGGCATAACCCGACGCCGAAGTGTCGTCGACCCAAGGGTGGAAATGCTCGGACACAACAACGAAATCGAAGCCGGCTTCTCCCGCCAGAATCGCGTGCTCAACAAGTGTTTCCGGCTGCCATTGCTCATGTCCACAGAAGTAGGCGAATTGAGTCACAGAGGTCCTTTCAGTAGTGCCGCCAGCATAGAAGGCCGCCTGGATTCGTTTTTGGGACTAGCGCTCAAGGGATAGGCTGAAGTGGCCGAATTACGGTGAGGCGCAAACATCGGAAGGTCCTTAACGATGGAACAACCAGAGACGAGCAGCGGTCCCCCCGACCTGCTGGTAGTCGAAGACAACACCCTTCATGCGCGCTTGGTGCTGACCATGCTGAGCGAGGCGTGGGGTGATGAGGCGCCTGTCCGGCACGTGAAGAGACTCGAATCGGCATTGGAGGCCGTTGCAGAATCCGCCCCCGACTGCGTTCTTCTCGACCTCGTGCTACCCGACGCCGATGGGCTGGAAGCCGTCGACGCGCTGCTACTCAATGCTCCTCATGTGCCGATCGTCGTTCTGAGTGCCCACAAGGATGATCATCTGGCGCTGCGGGCCGTACGGCGCGGAGCCCAGGACTATCTCGTCAAGGGCACCGTGACGGCGGACGCACTGGCTCGGTCGGTACAGCTGGCGATTCAACGTCATCACGCGGAAAACCGCTCGGTGGGTGAGGGAGCGCCCCCTCCGGCGGAGGCCTCAAATGTGTCGGACGGACCCGCTGAGACCGCAGTGGGGCCCACCGCCGTTGCCATCCTCGACGCCGACGGCGCGGTGCTCTTCGCAGAGGAGGAGGCGGCCGACATGCTGGGTCTGCCGCTGAACAAGGTCATTGGCGTGCCGCTAGTTGCGATGTGTCACCCGGCGGACATGGATCGCTGGCGCGCCGCCCTCGAAAAAGAGGACGAGGACCTCGACGAAGTAATCGTTAGGTTGGTCCATCCATCGGGCGCCGAACTGAGAGTCGGCATCACGCTGGAGCCGCTTTCCAACGGTCAGAGCCCGCGAGCGGCCTTCTTGGCGATGTTGCAACACCATTCCGACGAGGGAACCGCCTCGTCGGGGGCCTATGCCGTTGTGAGCGGCTGGGGAGACTAAACCACAGCAGGCGGAGTGATGAGGAGCCCCCGGATGACCGGGGGCTCCTGCTGTGAGTCGACTTGTAAGCCGGATTCTGTATGCGG
>CAJIBB010000617.1_pt1 | contig 28840 bp, 19 predicted proteins | sample 9199201 | NCBI WGS metagenome assembly CAJIBB01 (sample SAMEA7708290, study PRJEB35096) | sediment metagenome | biome: marine neritic benthic zone biome [ENVO:01000025]; feature: sediment [ENVO:00002007]; material: shallow marine sediment [ENVO:03000034] sea grass bed [ENVO_01000059] ... | reverse complement strand
CGAGGTGCTGGCCGATGCATTTAGGGTCAGCGAATTCGATCGAATGTTGCTTTTTCACCTGGACAAAGAGCGCGAGGAAATCACCCTTGCAGACGACGAAGTTCAGCGAGTGTTTGCGGTTCTAACAGCTCGGAACGACAGGGCTGGACCGCGGAGTTGGTCGCCGGTGCGCTCAATGCCAACCCCGGCAACGCCGCCCTGCGATCGTTTTCGGCCAACCTCGGCATCGGCGCTTCGGCCGACGAGAGCATCCACCTAGAACGAATGGTGGATCCCGCAAACGGTTTCATCGACTTCACAACCTGGTCGCAGACGTTGCTCGAGATCGAAGGTCAAGTGTGCAGGATCGAGCTGGGCAAAGAAGCTCTAGGCACGGGGTTCATAGTCGGGGACTCCTTGGTACTCACCAACCGGCACGTCGTCACCGACGTGATCGACGATCCGGCACTCGCAAAGTCAATCACTCTCCGGTTCGACTACAAACGCTCCAGGGCGGGGGTTGAGGTGCATGCCGGGACCACATATGGCCTCGAAGAGGAATGGCTGGTGGACGAACGGCCGCACAGCATGATGGACACACAGGCCGGATCGAACGGCGAACCGGCGGCCGACGAACTCGACTATGCACTTCTCCGAGTAGCTCCGGACTCGAGTGGCAGGAGCATTGCGCAGACACCCGTCGGCGGGAAAGAAGGTGCGGCTACCCGATTACACCTGAGTGCACCCGTGCCCCCGAGCGGCCTCGAGCCCGACCAACCGATCGTGATCGTGCAACACCCCAACGGTCAACCGCTCAAGCTCGCCATCGACACCTCTGCAATCATCTCGGTGGGAGAACAGCGGGTTCGTTACCGGACAAACACCGAGCCCGGAAGCTCAGGCAGCCCCGTCTTCGACGGCCATCTTCAGTTGGTCGCGCTGCTCCACGCGGGTGACCCCGACTACAGCGACCTGCATCGACCCGAGTACAACCAAGGCATCCCGATCGAACGCGTTCGCTCCAGCATCAAGGATCGAACCGGTCTCGAGGTTATGACATGACGACCGGCATCCCCGTAGAAGTAATCGAAAGGGTCGAGGCGGCGATCCTTAGCGCGTTTGAGCACGATGAGCTCTGGCGTGCGACACGTCCCATGGGCGATCTACACGACCACGTGACACATGCGAGCCTCAAGGCGGAGGTCACCGAGTTGGTCACCTGGGCCGGCAAGCGCAACCTCATGCTCGAACTGCTCGACAATATGCACGAGGCTGTCCCTGGCAACCTTGGCCTGCAGACGGCCCGCTCCGAGTACGCAGCTGCGGAGAAGCGTCTTCTGGAGAGTGGCCCTCCCCCGGCACCTGCATTTGCAGAGACAGCGTCTGATCAAGCTACCGGTACGGGCGATGGTGGGTCTAAGAACCCGGCACCACCGTGGGCGTGGATGGCTGTGGGCGCCCTCGTGTTGGTCGTCATCGCTGTGGTGTTCTTCGGCGGTGAAGACGACGGTCCCGATAGCACCGATCCAAACAACTTCATTGGTGGTGTAACAGCGTTCGATGCTTGTGCTAGCGGGGATCTTGACGCTTGCGACGTGCTCTTCGACGAGTGTGCGGCTGGAGTCAACCTCGCTTGCGATGACCTCTTCGACGCAACACCGGACGGATCTGAATACAGCATCTTTGGAGACACGTGTGGGGGACGACTGCCAGCCGGGCCCGCACAGTCGTGCTTCGACGATCTTGGGCCGTAGCTGAGTAAACCTCAGGACCGCCCCATGCCGACGATTAGGAAGGAGTCCCGGCTTGGCATTACATGATGCGATGACTGTTGATGCTTCGATCACGCTGCGACAGCTGATGCAACGGGTAGCAAACGAGTCGGAGCAGCTCTATGTCGCCATCAGGCGAACCGAGGGAAACGACACGTACTGGTACACATGGACGGTGGAGGATCTGGGCTTCGTTGCCGACGGGGCCGACGAATCTGTGCTGGACGACAACCTCACCGGCGCGCTGAACCTGCACGAGTACGAAGCTGTGAATGAATACACCAGCGGGACGGCAGACAATCTCGCCAACCGACGTGGCGTATTGGTTCGAGGTAACGAAGCGGTTGGGGTGCTCCGCCCCGAGGGGGAAACGATGCGGGGTGGGGGTCTCGAGTCGCTGCGAAGCGGTGCAGCGCCCCGCCCGGGGGGTGGATCGACGGCCGCCGCCGGACGAGCCGCCGATCGCAGCCCGTTCTCGGCGTACCCGGCGCTCACCGCGCCCGAGGTCGTTGCCCCGTTGCAGCCGTTCGATCTCGAGATCGGACTCTCCAGCCAGGCCGTGGCGGGAGTTGCAGGCGGCCCCATCACAGGAACCGTTCCCGACCAGTTCGACTTCGACCTGCAAGTGATCGCCGATGGCTTCGCCTTCCCCGCCGGCAGCAAAGCAACGTTGTCAGTCACCCGGGACTCATTCGAGGATGCGAAGGCCGTTGTCCCCCTCGAGGCTCCCGACATCGTTGATGGTGACGGGACCCGGGGCACCTTGGAAGTTCTGTTCTTCTACGAGGGGAACCTATGCGGGCAGGCGACGCGGGCGATCGTGGTCGGGCAGGGCCGCTCGAACGTGGCGCCGGCCGTCACCGAAGGCGGCGCATCCGTTTCCATCCCCGACATGCCTGCGCCCGACCTCACCGTGAAGATCTCGCGAGGATCGGATGACACCCGGCTGGCGTGGGCATTCGTCACGCCTCACGACGTTTCGGCAGTCGAACCCGACGGACCCGTCACTACACAGTTGGACAACATGTCGGCGAAGAGCTTTGCGCTGGATCGGGTCCGGATGCTTTCCGACTGGGACAAGAACCCGCTCACAGCCGCGAACCTGATCGGAATTGGCGAAGAGATCTCACGAACGATGCCAAACGAGTTCTGGTTCATGCTTGATGCCATCTGGGAGATCAAACAGCAAGGCGGCAATTTGCCGCCTTCCGTTCTTCTCGTCAGCGAGGATCCCTACGTCCCGTGGGAGCTGGCTGCGACGACGTCGTCCTTTGCCCGGCAAGAACGAGTTGACGCTGAGAAGCCACCCTTCCTCGGGGCCCAACTCCGCATCGGACGTTGGATCCCACCGGTATCGACTCCGTTCGGCGGCGACATCCCCTCGCTGCCTCCGCCCTCATCGTACGAGATTGGCGAGATGGTCGTGTTTGCCGGCGACTACGCGGCGATCAACGGACAGCGTCCCCTACCCCTTGCCATCGAGGAGGGTGAGAAGCTTGCACTTAGGTATAAGGCGCACAAGCGCAGCGCCATTGTTGATGACGTGAGTGAACTCCTCAATGATGAGATGGAAGACGACGGCGCCAAGATCACTGTCGATGCGATTCACTTCGCTTGCCACGGAGAGGTGAGCGCCGATCCCAAGCACAACGGGATCGTGCTGAGCGACGAGAGTGTCCGCCTCGGCGCAGACATCGTCTCGGGTAGCGCACTGGGCACAACGTCTAATCCATTCGTGTTCCTCAATGCATGCCAGCTCGGGCTGCAGACGGAAAGCCTCGACGGCAACTACGGAGGCCTCGCGGGCGCATTCCTCGACCAAGGTGCGACCGGGTTCGTGTCTCCGCTCTGGAGCGTTGACGACGATGTCGCCCAAGAGGTCGCACTCGACTTCTACAAGAGCGTGCTCGCGGAGAACGATTCACAGTCGGTCGCCGATGCACTGAGCACGCTCCGCTCCCGGTTCGATGTCGACTCGACCAACCCAAAGGCTTCGTACCTCGCGTACGTCTACTACGGACACCCAGACCTGGAGATCTCCAAACGAAGAAGAGGCGGCAATGGCAACACTTGATGGCACATCGACAACGGTAGAGCTGGCCCCCGGCTATCGGCTGCGAGCTCCCGGACTGCAGGGGCGAGCCGAGATGCGTGACTCCCGGGCGCCCGGGACGAGAAGCGGCGGAGACGAACTGGCGACCAGCGCCCTCGATGACGTTTTGGCGTCGACGGGGATGAACGAGCTGAAATCGATCGTCATCGAAGCCGCCCATGTCCCTGTTCCGGACGATCAGCAGGTGCGCACCGCCGGAGGAGAAGAAGGCCTTGTACTCGAGGTCCAAGATCTCGGCGAGACCGTCGGGCAGGTAGTCATGGCCATCGACGAGGACGGAACCATCAGTTGGCACCACCCACAGGACTCGGCGGGAGCAGTCGAGACACCCGCAACCCGGGGATCGGGCGCCACCAAGACGTTTGTGAGTCGATCGACCACTCCGCAGGAGACTGGAGACGACCCGCAGACGCGGTCCTTGCTATGGGGAATCGGCAAGAAGGTGCTGAAGGTGCTGGTGTATCCAGTGGCCGACACAGTGCTTCAGACCGCGGCACGCTTCTTCGCCCGGAAGTGGGAAGAGAAGAACCGTCCGTACGGCATCAGGTGGTTCCAGCCGGACAACTACAGAGACACCGATGCGCCTTCGATCGGGGATGCCGATTGGGCACGGCTCGGCGAGGGCCGGTCGCTGCTGTTCGTTCACGGGACATTTAGCCGATCCTTCTCCGGCTTCTACGGCATTCCGCCAGCGACGATGGCAGAGCTCCATCGGATCTATGAGGGCAGGGTGTTCGCATACGACCACTTCACGCTCTCGCACGACCCTGAGCGCAATCTGGTTGAGTTCCTCGACCGTATGCCGGACTCGGCTCGCCTCAAGGTCGACCTGGTGTCACACAGTCGAGGCGGCCTAGTGTCGCGCGCCCTCGCCGGAGAAACGACTCTCGGCCCGGTGCCCAAGCTCGACGTGGGCAGAGCAGTGTTCGTGGCCACGCCGAACCACGGAACACCACTGGCGGACGCAAGCCACATGATGGACTTCATTGACCGCTACACGTCGATGCTGAACCTGATCCCCCCGGGCCCGCATGCAGTAGTGACCGACATTCTCGAAGCCATCGTCACGGTCGTGAAGATGATTGGCAACAGCGCCCTCGAAGGGCTCAGCGGACTGGCGTCTATGGATCCGAACGGCGATTTCATCGCTCGCATGAACAAGGGCGCGACGACATCGAGCACCTATTACGGGGTTGCTTCGAACTACGAACCGCAGGGCGGGCTTGCAGCCCTCGTGATGGATGGCGTTGTCGACCGTGTCTTCGACAGCGCCCCTAACGACCTCGTCGTCCCCACCACCGGCGTTCATACCGGTAGTGACGACCCTGCTTTCCCTATCCCCGGCGATCGGGTGCTCGAGTTTGATTCCAGCTACGGGATCGGGCATTCGGACTACTTCTCCAAGCCGGAGACATCAGAGGCACTACTGCGCTGGCTGGGCGAGAGCGCGTAGGTCGGCAACGATCGGGAGGGAGACTGACATGACCGACACTGCCGAGCCGGCCAAGTCGACGCTCGACGAGAGAGAACGCAGGATCGCCGATCGCAAGCGGAAGCGGCGGATTGAGCTCATGGGAGCGGTCGTTATTGCGATCGCCGCGGTCCTGACGGCGTGGGTGACGTTCGACGCGGGTGCGGCCGACAGCACCGTTGAGCAGAAGAACACCGATGGCCTCGCTCTGACACTTCGATCCAATGACCTGTTCATCCAATACGACGCGGAGCGAGCCCTCGAGCGAGACTGGATCTTCAGCTGGATCGCGGCGGCGGCAAATGAGGAACCTGCGACGCCGATCCTGACAGCGGCTATGCCACCCGAGGTGGCCGATCTCACTTTGGAGTGGTTCGCAGACAACCAACAGTTTTTCGACGATCCGGAAGGCGCATCGCTCAGCGACCCGTTCGATGAGCGATATGCCTCATACGATGCGTTGCCGTCGAACGACTTCCTGTTCTGGGGACGGGAGGCAAATGCAGATGCGCAATGTGCGTTCTTTGAGGCTCGTGAGGCTGAGATCAGGGGAGACGGGCTGGGGCTGGCAACGGTGTTCCTGGCGATCGCGCTGCTGGTCATCGGCATCGCGGCGCTGCTCAACGGCAAGGCTGCACAGATAATCGTCATCATCGTCTCGATCGTGAGTCTGATCGCTGGCGCCGGACAGGCATTCTTGGCCGGAGATCCTACGGAGGTGCGAGCAAAAGCTACGGTTGCGTTCTTCAGCACCGAGGCTGAGCCGATTCCGGTTGACGAGGACGGCCTCCCCCAAGACATCCAAGCCGCGCTGGCGCTTGTGCAGGACTTGTGCCCCAACATCACGCCGGTGGCAGCTGCGGAGTGACCTCCACAGTGTCGCCAGCCCGAAGATTCACCTCGAGGGATTACCAGCTAACCAAAGGCTCGATGTAGGAAGGCCGCCATCTGTCCTCGCGTTACATTCTGGTTGGGACAGTAGACCGTGTTGGCTGGCGGGTTGCAGCCTCGGGTAATCCCGGAGGCTGCGAGGCGATTGATGGCGTCCTCGAAGACTGTCCCCTCGTCATCGCCAAAGTAGTCCTCGCCGGCAACCGGCAAGTTCAGGGAACGCACGAGGAAAGCCGCCATCTGGCCACGGGTGACATTCCCGTTCGGGCAGAACGTGTCGTTGGTCGGCGGGTTGCAGCCCTTCGTGATCCCAGACGCTGCGAGCCGGTTGATCGCGCTCTCGAACGTCGTCCCGTCGTCATCGCCAAAGTAGTCCTCGCTGGTGGCCGGCAGATCCAGGGCACGCACGAGGAACGCGGCCATCTGCCCACGAGTCACAAAAGCGTCGGGGCAGAACTCGTCATTGATCGGTGGGTTGCACCCTTGGGTGATCCCGGAGATTGCCAGCCACTCGATGTCGACGGCAAAGATCGAGCCGTCGGTGTCGGAGAACGGGCCGACGTCGGGATCTCCTTCCGTGACGCTGATCGTTACCGTTGCGGTGTCGGACAGCTCACCGTCAGATGCAATCACCGTCAGCACATGCTGTGTGGCAGTTCGATGGTCGAGCGGCGCGGCCAGCCGGACCACGCCGGTGCCGTCAATGCTGAACAGCACCGAATCGTTCCCAGCGGAGATCGCAAACGACAGCGTGTCGTCCTCAGGGTCAGACGCGGTGACCGTGCCCATTTTGGTTCCGACAGCTGTGTCTTCCGGAACGGCCGTGTCAAATCCGTCGATTGCGGGGACCTCGTTGACGTCCGTCACGTCGACGGTCACGGTCGCGGTATCAACCAACGCACCGTCGGAGACTTGGACTCCCAGGTTGTATTCACTCGTATTCTCGTAGTCGAGAGTTCCCGCCACAGTGACATCACCATCGTCGTCGATGGTGAACAACCCGTCGTCATTGCCTGTCGTGATCGCAAACGTCAGGTCGTCGTCCTCCGGGTCAGAGGCGGTCAAGGTACTTAGCTCGGTGCCAGGTGGCGCGTTTTCGGCGACCGAAGCGGTGAGATCGGAGGCGTTCGGAGCCTCGTTTACGTTGGCGACGTCGACAACGACGGTTGTGGTATCGGACAGGTCGCCATCGGACACCGTCACCGTGAGGTCGTAGCGGCTCGTAGTTTCGTAGTCCAGGGCGCCCGCCACCGTAACGACGCCGCCGTCGTCGATGGCAAACACGCCGGCCACATTGCCGATGGTGATGTCGTAGGAAAGTGGATCGTCGTCGGGGTCGCTGGCTGCCACGGTCCCCAACTCGGTGCCAACCGGCGCGTCCTCGGCGATCGTTGTGCTGAAGCCCGAGGCGTCAGGGGCGTTGCCAAGTTCCGTGACGAATATGTCGATATACGGGCCTACGGAGCCAGACACGAGATTGGTCGCTTCGGAAGAGTATGCGATCGTCGCTCCGTCTGCGGAGACCGCGGGGCTGAAGCTGTCTTCGTTGGACTCGGCCCCATCGAACCCCATGGATATCCGCGTAGTTGTTCCGTCGACGCGGCTGTAGACGAAGACATCCGAATCGTGGTTCGTGTCATCCGGGATGAGGTTCGTGGCTATCGAACTGTATGCGATGGTGGAGCCGTCGCCGGAGATCGATGGATTCCAAGCCCCCTGATTGGCTTGGCCGCCGTCGAAGGCTACAGATACCTTGGGTCTTGAGCCGGTGTTGCGGTCGTAGACGAAAACGTCGCCTGACTGGTAGGCAACGACCATCCCGTCAGCAGAAACTGCGGGGCGCGTGGCGTGCAGGTCGATCTGACTTCCATCACTGGCCACTGAGACTCGGGTGGTGGTCCCGGTCGCAATATCGTGCGCAAAGATGTCGGAGGCGGTGTTGGTGTCGTCCGCGACAAGGTTGGTGGCCCAGGACTCGAAGACAACCGTCTTGCCATCTGCGGAGATCATCGGCTTCTCGCTGTGACCGTTGCCCCGGGTGCCATCCGAGGCAACCGATACAAGGATGGTGGTGCCGGTTGTCAGATCGTGGGCGAAGACGTCCTCACGATTGTTGGCGTCGCCTGGGACGAGGTTGCTAGCGCCCGACGCGAAGACAACGATGTTGCCATCTCCGGACACGGAACCTCCGCCACTATGTGCGGTAGCTTGGCTCCCGTCGCTTGCTACAGACACACGTCTCGTAACACCCGTGGTGCGATCGTACGCGAAGACATCTAAGAGACCGTTCGTATCGCCTGCAACGAGATCGGAGGCGTTTGAGTAGTAGACAACGGTGTTGCCGTCGGCAGAAACGTCCGGCGAACGGCTGTGCCCGTTAGCCGGCAAGCCAGCTAGGTTGCGCGAGATCAGCGACGTGACGCCGGTCGTACGGTCGCGTACAAAGATATCCTCGAGGCTGTTGTAGTCGTGAGGGACGAGGTTGGTGGAACCCGAGCTGTAGGCGATGATGTTGCCGTCCGCCGACATGCTGGGATCAACGTCGCCGCCGTTGCTCGGGGTGCCGTCCCCGGATCCGCGGCTCACCAGGACCGTCTCGATGACCTCGCTGGCAGATGCGCCAACTACCGGTACGACGAGTGTTGTAGCCACAACGGCCGCTATCAGCGTGCGACGCATTCTTCTCCTCCTCGATGCAACGGCACTATAAGTGCACCTACATACAGCAGGTTCCCGGGATGGCCAGCCACGGGATAGAAGCCCCCCCTGTTTCTGGGAGTGGCCAGTTGGATTGGCGTCGTCAACCAAATGAGGAGACACAGACCAGGTGGCTCGATCTTTCGGAAACCACCACAAAACCTAGAGCCCCCGAGTCGTTCGACTCAGGGGCTCTTCGTAGCGGGGGTAGGATTTGAACCTACGACCTTCGGGTTATGAGCCCGACGAGCTGACCAGACTGCTCCACCCCGCGTCGTTGTGGACGACATACCTTAGCCGCTTCGCCGGGGTACGAATCCACCCGACCTGCAGGGAGCGGTTCCTCCCGACTACCTTCACCCCAGCATGTCGGAGCACGTCCTCGCCATCGACCTCGGTACTTCAGGGCCCAAGGTCGCCCTCGTCGGCTCCGACGGCTCGGTCACCTCCGGACAGTTCGAGCCGATCGACCTCGTCCTCCTCCCAGACGGTGGGGCCGAGCAGGACCCGACGCAGTGGTGGGCTGCAATCGGCGCCGCCACCCGACGAGCAATCACGGGGGCCGACGCAACGATCGCCGCCATCTCAGTCACCACCCAATGGTCGGGAACGGTGGCGGTTGACACAGCCGGTAACGCCATCGGCAACGCCATCATCTGGATGGACACCCGGGGCGCCCGCCATGTCGACAAGCTCATCACCGGGCCAATCCGCTTCGAGGGCTACGACATTCGCAAAGCTCGGCGTTGGATCCAACTCACCGGCGGTGCTCCCACCCGTGCCGGAAAAGACCCCATCGCTCACATCCTGTACCTCCGCAGCGAGCAGCCCGAGGTCTACAACAGCACCGCCGTCTTCCTCGAGCCCAAGGACTACGTCAACCTGCGCCTCACCGGCCGTGCAGTCGCCACCTACGACTCGATCGCCCTCCACTGGCTTACGGACAACCGCGACCCCAGCACAATCGACTACCACGATGATCTCCTCGCCTACACAGGGCTCGACCGCAGCCAACTTCCCGACCTGGTCCCGGCTACCTCGATCATCGGCGAACTGACACCAGCCGCCGCGGCCGACCTCGGCCTGTCGCCGGGCATCCCTGTTTTGGGCGGAACACCGGATGTGCATTCGGCTGCGATCCGCTCGGGAACGGTCGCCGATTGTGCCGGCAGCCTCTACGTCGGCTCCTCCAGCTGGATCACCTGCCACGTCCCGTTCAAGAAGACCGACCTCCCCCATAACATCGCATCGCTCCCCGCCCCGATCCCAGGTCGCTACCTGGTACTCAACGAACAGGAGACAGCGGGCAAGGCCCTCGAATGGGTCGCCGCGATCCTGTTTCCCGGCCATCCCGATCCGTATGAGGAATTCGACCTCCTCGCCGGGACCGCGGCTCCCGGCAGCGGAGGCGTCATCTTCACTCCGTGGCTCGTCGGTGAGCGGACACCCGTCGAGGACTCGACACTCCGCGGTGGCTTCTTCAACCAGTCTCTCAATACGGGTAGAGCCGAGATGGCAAGAGCGCTCTTCGAAGGGGTCGCCTACAACGCCCGCTGGCTGCTCACGTACGTCGAGAAGATCGCCGGGACCCGTCTCGACCCGATAGTGCTGGCGGGCGGTGGCGCCCGCTCCCAACTGTGGGCCCAGATCTTCGCCGATGTCCTCGGCCGCACCATCAACCGGGCGGCCGACCCCATCATGGTGAACGTCCGCGGCGCCGGGCTGCTCGCTCACGCGGCTCTCGGCAACATCACATTCGACGACGTCTCCAACCTCGTCCCCATCGCAGACAGTCACGAGCCGGACCCGGCCAACTTCGATGTCTACGAGCGTCTCTACGATGGCTTCCGCAGCATCCACAAAGCCAACCGGCGCCTCTACCGCAAGATGAATAGATGAACCTCACCAGCCTCAGTGAGCGCTACCTCGGCAAGCTTCCGCCGCGGATCATCGAGTCGCTGTTCGCCGGTGCCCGGAGGATCCCGAAGGTTCGCCGGATGCTCGAAGCCGAGTACGACGAGATGCTCGAAGCCGCTCCGATGGTGAGGCCCACAGGAACCGTCTACGACCGGCTGCCGGCAACCCCGCTGGATCGCGACGAGGTGCTGCAGCAGATGGCGAAGACGGCTGCAGACGAGCACACCGACTGGAGTAGAGGCCGTGCTTCGGGGGCGGTCTATCACGGCGACGACGATCATATCGAGTTCCTCAACGCGGCGTACTCACTCAACTCGCAGTCGAACCCCCTCCACGTCGACCTGTGGCCCTCCGCAGCCAAATACGAAGCCGAAATCGTGGCGATGACGGCGGGAATGCTCGGGGCGGATCGAACCGACGACGACATCGTCGGCACCATCACCTCGGGCGGTACCGAATCGATCATCATGGCGATGAAGGCCTACAGGGACAGGGCCGGTGGCAAACGGCCGGAGATGGTCATCCCGGACTCGGCCCACGTCGCATTCGACAAGGCAGCCCACTACTTCGGGTACAAACAGGTCCGCGTCCCCGTCGGTGCCGACTACCGCGCCGACGTCGATGCCATGGCTCGGGCGGTCGGCCGGCGCACCGCGGTCATCGTTGGCTCTGCGCCCGGATTCCCGCATGGTGTTATCGACCCGATCGCCGAGCTGTCCGACATGGCCCGGGAGCGGGGGGTAGGTTTCCATGCCGACGCCTGCCTCGGCGGCTTTGTCCTCCCCTGGGCAGAGAGGCTCGGCTATGACGTACCAGTATTCGATTTCCGTCTCCCGGGCGTCACCTCGATGTCGGTCGACACGCACAAATACGGGTACGCCGCAAAAGGAACCTCGGTGGTGCTGTATCGCGGCCGGCAGCTGCGGCACAGCCAGTACTTCGTTGCCAGCGACTGGCCGGGCGGTCTCTACTACTCGCCCACGATCGCCGGCAGTCGCCCCGGCGCCCTCGTGGCCACCGCATGGGCGGCGATGCTGGCCATGGGCGAGCAGGGCTATCTCGATGCAACCAAGGCGATCCTCGAGGCCGGGAAGGTAGTGAAGGACGGCATTGCGGACATCACCGGGCTGCGTATCCTGGGCGATCCACTCTGGGTGATCGCCTTCGCCTCAGACGAGGTCAACATCTACGAGGTCATGGCCCAGATGGCGCAACGAGGCTGGAGCCTCAACGGACTACACCACCCCCCGGCCGTCCACATTGCCCTCACTCTTCGCCACACCCAACCCGGTGTTACGGACCAGTTCCTCGCCGACCTGCGCGAGTCGGTAGTCGCGGCAAGAGCGTCCGGCGCTGAGCCTCAGACAGGATCAGCGCCCGTCTATGGAATGGCCGCGACGTTCCCGGTGCGGCGGGCTGTCGGCGAGCTGCTCAGGCGCTATATCGACAAGCTCTACGAGGTCGGCAAGAGGTAGTGCCCTCTTCCGCGGGGAGGGTGGATATCCGGACGATTCCTTGTGTCGGCGCTCGCCTCGCCGATACAAGTAGTTGACAGTGCAGCTACAGAGAGCTACTTTCGCCGCCGTGAGAAACGTTACGTCCACCCGAATGATGTGCATGGCCTCATATGAGCCGTGCGGATTTATCGTGTAACGAAGATCACAAGGGAAAGCAACACCCGCACCGGCTCAGCCGGGAGCGGGTTTCTTTTTACCCAATCCCGGTAGCCGGTCGGGGACCTTCGAGGGAGACGACCAAATGAGCAACAACTACCGGTTCGAGACACTCCAGGTACACGCCGGACAGGACCCGGCCCCTGGCACCAACGCCAGGGCAGTACCCATATACCAAACGACGTCTTTTACGTTCGATGACAGCGCCCACGGGGCCCGATTGTTCGGCCTCGAGGAGTTCGGGAACATCTACACCCGGATCATGAACCCGACCAGCGACGTGTTCGAGCAACGCATCGCAGCCCTCGAAGGCGGCGTCGCCGCCCTGGCCACCGGCAGCGGGCAGGCCGCTCAGTTCCTCGCCCTCACCACCCTGGCCGAGGCGGGCGACAACATCGTCTCCACCAGCTACCTCTACGGCGGCACCTACAACCAGTTCAAGGTGAGCTTCAAGCGACTCGGCATCGAGGTCCGCTTCGTTGACGGTGACGATCCAGCCGATTTCGCCAAGGCCATCGACGACAAGACCAAGGCCGTGTACGTCGAGACGATCGGCAACCCGCGCTTCAACGTGCCCGACCTCCCCGCTATCGCCGACGTTGCGCACAACGCCGGTGTTCCGCTCGTCGTTGACAACACGTTCGGAGCCGCCGGCTACCTGTGCCGGCCGATCGAGCACGGCGCCGACATCGTCGTGCAGTCGGCAACCAAATGGATCGGCGGCCATGGCACATCAATCGGCGGTGTCATCGTGGATTCGGGCAACTTCGACTGGTCGAACGGCCGGTTCCCGACGTTCACGGAGCCCTCCCCCGGCTACCACGGCCTGAAGTTCGCCGAGGTCTTCGGTCCCGATGGGCCGTTCGGCAACATCGCCTTCATCATCAGGGCCCGGGTCGAAGGCCTGCGCGACTTCGGACCGGCGCTCAGCCCGTTCAACTCGTTCTTGTTCCTCCAGGGCCTCGAGACGCTTTCGCTGCGAGTGCAGCGTCACGTGGACAACGCCCAGGAACTCGCCGAGTGGCTCGAGGCACATCCGTCGGTGGAGTGGGTGAGCTATCCCGGGCTGAAGAGCCATCCATACCACGACGCGGCGACCCGGATCCTCAGCAACGGATACGGAGCGGTGCTCGCCTTCGGGATCAGGGGCGGCACCACCGCCGGGCAGCGCTTCATCGATTCGGTCGAGCTGGCATCGCATCTCGCCAACGTCGGCGATGCGAAGACCCTGGTGATTCACCCGGCGTCGACCACCCATCAGCAGCTCAACGACGAGGAGCAATCGGCGTCGGGCGTCGCCGACGATCTCATCCGGGTGTCCGTCGGCATCGAGCACATCGATGACATCAAGGAGGACTTCGAGACCGCCTTCGCCAGAGCCGGGCTGAAGGGTGCCGCCGCATGAGTCTGAAACGTTGGATCTCGGAAGACACCGAGTTCCTGGAGATCGAGGGCCCCTTTACTCTCGAAAGCGGGGACACGCTCCCCCAGGTTCGGATCGCATACCGAACCTGGGGGCGACCCCGTTCCACGGCGACACTCGTATGTCATGCGTTGACTGGATCGGCCGATGCTGATGACTGGTGGGCCGACCTGTTCGGTCCCGGCCGCACTCTCGACCCCGACCAGGACTACATCGTTTGCGCCAACGTGCTCGGAGGTTGCTACGGCACCACCGGGCCAACCAGCCGGGCACTCGGAGCTTTCGAGCCATACGGCGGCGCCTTCCCCGAGGTCACGATCCGTGACATTGTCAGAATCCAGGCGCTCCTGATTGATCACCTGGACATCGTCACCCTCGACCTCGTCCTCGGCGGATCAATGGGTGGGATGCAGGTGCTGGAGTGGGCGGCTCTCTACCCGGAGCGTGTCGATGCGATCGCACCGATCGCGGTCGGGCCGACCCAGTCCGCCTGGGGTGTTGCCCTCAGCGAGGCGCAGCGCCAGGCCATAACGGCCGACGCTAACTTCGCAGGTGGTCGCTACCCACTCGGCGCTGGACCCGCCCAGGGCCTGTCCGCAGCCCGGAGCATTGCCATGATCAGCTACCGGAGCGCTCACAACTTCAAGACGCGCTTTGCCCGTGAGCGCACCGATGACGCCTACTCAGTACAGAGCTACCTCCGGCACCAGGGCGACAAGCTCGTGAACCGCTTCGATGCGAACACCTATCTGACGCTCATCGGGGCGATGGACAGCCACGACATCGGCCGTGATCGCGGTTCGGTCGAAGACGCCTTGCGCTCAATCGATCAGCCCGCCCTGGTCGTGAGCGTTAGCAGCGACGGTCTCTACCCATCGGACGAGGTCGCCGACATGGCGGAACTCCTGCCCAACTCCGAGCTGCACGAAATCGATGCCCCGCAGGGCCACGATGCCTTCCTGATCCGCGTCGAAGAACTGAACGGCGCACTCGTTGACTTCATCGAACGGCAAGGACTGCGTCACCCCGAACGGCGGGCAATCGCAAACTGAGCCCCCAGGGGGGCTCAGTTTGTTGAGGTTCTTGGTCGCAGAACTCCCGCTGACTCGCCCTGGAAAGCCGGGGGCCTATGAACCCTCGGCGGCGATGAGCGCGGCAGCTCGGGCGATCAGGCTCTGGGCCTCTTCCACCTTCTCGGCGTAGGTGGCCAGGTCGCCGTTGCGGAGGGCGGTGTCGGCTTCGACGAGGGCCTGCTCGGCGGCGTCCACCAGCGCAGCCACCTCTTCGGGCACCTCTACGCCATCGCCTCCTGTGTCCGGAGGCGGCTCGGACGGCTCGACAGAGCCCGCACCGAAGATCGCATCAATGGCCTCGCTCAGGCTATCCCGCATCTCGATGTCACCGTCATACGACACAACGACACGCTTGAACTCCGGAATACCCTGAGCAGGTTCCTGGGTCACGGCGCCAAACGCCGGCTGCGTTGTCCCCGACGAAGCTGTCGAGGTCTCTGCCTGGATGTATATCGGCTGCACGTAGAGGATCGACTCCTCGATCGGCAACACGAGCATGCTCCCTTGGATCACTTTCGATCCACCCTGCCCGAGCAACGTGAACTCTGCCGAGATATCGGTGTTCTGGTTGATCAGGTCACCCACCTGGCCGGGTCCGTCGAGCTGACGGGCCGCAGGTAGCGAATACTCGATCATCTCGCCGTACGCATCCGGATCGCTCTTGGCAACCAGGAACGAGACCATGTTGGGCCGCTCCCGCGGCGTGAACGGCTGCATGATGATGAACGACAGTTCGTCCTCACCGGGCAGGTTCATCAGCAGGTAGTACGGGAGCATCGGCCGGGCCTCGCCGTCACGGGCCTCGATCCGCAACGCAGGACGATCGGCGGTGGAGGGATCACGGGCAATCTCCCATGGATCCACCTCAGAGAAGAACTGCCGCGGATCGGTGATGTGATAGAGCGTGTACTGGTCCGACTGCACCCGGAACAGATCCTCCGGATAGCGGATGTGCTGGCGAATGTCGTCCGGCATCTCGCTGCCGTCGACAAAGACGTCCGGGAAGATGTTCTGCTGAGTCTTGATCAACGGATCGTCAGCGTCGAAGACGTAGAGGGTCACCGTCCCGTCAAACGCATCCACGGTTGCCTTCACCGAGTTGCGGATGTAGTTGAAGCGAGACGGAAGCTGGGAGGTGCGATTGAGCCGGCCCGTCGGCGCCGTTTGCGAATACGGATAGTTGTTCGTGACCGTGTACATGTCGATCATCCACACCATGCGCCCGTCATCAGTAATGATCAGGTATGGATCCGCGTCGGGGTAGAGGAACGGTGCCAACCGGGAGACCCGGTCCACGACATTGCGCTCCATGAGGACCTTGCTCTCCGAAGTCAGCTGACCGGAGATGAGTGTGTCGAGGTCGGTGTAGCGAAGCGCGAAGGCGGCCCGGCGGAAGATGCCACCAAGATCGACGCCACCGGCGCCGTCGTAGGTGTTGTAGGCCACGTCGGAGCCTTCGATGCTGATTGGAAAGTCCACCTCATCTTGTTTCGACCCCACGATGGCAAACCCGCCACTGGCTGAGTCGCCGAAATAGATCCGGTCCTGTGACGTTGCGAGGTCGGCACTGGCGCTCACCGGTGGAATGTCCTGGAGCAAGAACTGGGGCTGGCCCTCGGTCGTGACGCTGTTGGCCGGCGAAACAACGGCCCCGAACCCGTGGGTGTAGACGAGCTTCTCGTTGACCCAGCCTCCACCGGGGACATTGGCTTCGTCCAGCTCACGCCCGGACACCATCACCTGGGTCAGCTCGCCGTCGATTACGTACCGATCGACATCAACATCGGAGATGTCGTAGTAGGTCTTGATGTTCTGCAGCTGCTTGTAGGTGGTGGTCAAGACACCTGGATCCCAGAGACGGATGTTGTCCACCGTCGCTTGGTTCGCAGCGAGATCGTTGCGGTCGAGGTCGCTCGACGCGGCAAACGATGTCACCTCGATGGCGTCGAGACCGTAGGCCGCAAGCGTCGCCTCGATGTTGTGACTGACGAACTGCTCCTCCTTGTTCACCTCGTCCGGGACGACCGAGAAACGCTGCACCAGAGTCGGGTAGAGACCGCCGACCAGGATCGAGGTGCCTAGCCAAAGGCTGACTGCAACGATCGGGAGGGTCCAACCACGGAAGCGCAGGTTGAGAAGCAGGATGACGGCCGCGACCAGCGAAATGAGAACGAGGAGGTTGAGCGCCGGCAACTGGGCGTTTACGTCCGTGTACGAGGCGCCAAAGACCTGGCCGCGATCGCTGAATAGCAGCTCCCAGCGGTTGAGCGCGTACCCGGCAGCCTTGAGCACAGCCAGGCTGGCGAAGAGAACCGAGAGGTGCACCTTCACCCCGGGCTCGACGCGCCGGTTGAACGAGAACTCGACGGCGCCGTTGAGGTAGTGGATCGATGCACTAACCACGGCGATGACGAGCAACAGCTGGAAGAACCAGCCGAAGAGCACGTTGTAGAACGGCAGCTGGAAGACATAGAGAGATAGGTCATTGTTGAAGATCGGATCGTCGATCCCGAAGCTCTCACCGTTGCGGAAGAGCAGCCACTCCTGCCACCAAACCGAACCGCTCAACCCGAGCAGGATGCCGAAGAAGGCGGAGATGCCGAACCGGACGCGGCTGACCCGCGGCTCAATCCACTCCTGGAATCGTGCGAGGAGCTCCTCCTCCGGCGTTCCGGCCGGGAGCCGTCGCCGCGGCGACAAGCGATCGACCAGCCACAGGTTGACCCAGAAGAGCCCGAAAGCGATTAGAGAGGCGGCAATGACAAGTCCGACCCTTGTGAAGATGAGTGTTCGCCAAACACCCGTCTGATCTACGGACTGGTACCAGAGGTAGTCGGTCCACAGCGTGGCAAGGAATCGGCTGAACAGCAGGATCGCCAGGACGACGACGGCGATGATTGTGGGCCAGCGTCGGTCAGACCTGGAGCGGCGGATGGGGACTGGTTCTCGATTGATCACAATCGGATTCTATTGCTCGGGACGACTATCAAAACCGTTCGAGTCTCTGGGGACAACCATCGCCGAGCAAGTTGGACCGATTGGGGGCACGTCACCGCCCGGAGGAATGTCGTCTACGGGCGCCCAGGTCACGCCGCTGTCCGCAGCGCATTCGCCACAAGGCCGCCCAGATGCGGCGTACTCGACCTCACCAACCCCGAGACGTTTGTATGCGGCGATTAGCCCGTCGTTGAAGGAACGCCGGGCAGCGACCCGGACATGACGCTCAGCTTCATCGGTTCGCCAGGCGCGGAAGACGCGGCCTACGTCGGAGGAAAGGCGGCGACTCCCCGATTCCCTACCTCTCGAGATCACCGAGCGCACCGCATCATGCAGGTCATTCGAGAATTCCTCGGCAGCTCCCTGGTTCGGCCCGCCCGTCACCACCTCGAGCGGTGGCGCTCCGACGGAGTCTGCTGCGGCCACATGCGCTGCGGCGAAACTCTGCTGGAGAACCAGGTCGAGTTCGTCGCCCATCATCTCGACCACGAACTCCCGACCAAGGCGGTATTCCCCACCGCTGGTTCGCAGTTCCTCGAGGACGCGGTTCTGCAGCTCGACGATACGTCGCTTCAAACCACGCAGACCTCCGTTCTCGATGGGAAGGAGCATGCGATCTCGTCGCTCGAAGCCTTCACCCTGCTCAAGGTCGGGAACGACGCGAAGAGGCGGCGTCACAGCATCCTGCTCGAACTCGACTTCGAATTCTTGCTCTCGCTCTGCTTGGACCGCCTCCGAAACCGCAGCGGCAAGGTCCCCCGGCCCGCGTAGCTTGGCGAACAGTGCCGCTATCGACGAGTCGTCTTCGACGACGGTCACCTTGTCGGTCGCAGACGCCGTCGCGGGTCCGGGCTCTGGCGCCGGGTCCTCAGTCGGCTTGGCAGGTTCCGGCTCGGAGTCTGTTTCATCGACTGGCTCCGCTGCGGGCGGCGGTTCGACCACCGGCTCGTCCTCGACAAGCATCTCTTCACCTGCTGCCGAACTCGGCTCATCGTCCAACGGCGCTTGGACTTCCGGAAGCGGGTCGGGGTCCAGCGTTGCATCCTCGGCCGCGTCAGGATCAGCCTTCGCGTCCGGCTCACTATCGGCCGCCGGCTCGGGCTCGTCATCATCCTGCTGCGGCAACGTCACGGCACCACGCAGCCGAGCCACCTCTGCGGCCATCTCTTCGGCATCGACCACCGGGTCCGGAGCCGGCACCGGTGGGGCCTCTTCGGCCGGCAGGATCCTGATCGCACCATCCTCTTCGGGCCAATGTGTCGGATCCTGGCCTGCCGTTACCCGCGGCCCAACCGCCGGCCCCGCCTGCGCCTTGCTCTCTTCGATGTCACGGATTGCCGACTCGGCGGCTTCCAGCTCACCAAGAAGCTCCGCCCTCCGGTTCTCCAGGGCACGGGCGCGTTCCTGGGCTTTCTCAGCAGATTGCCGGGCACCCTCCAGGATCGCCTCGCTCTCCGCCTTGGCGATCACGACGATCTTCTCGCCCTCTTCCCGCGAGGATCGAATCATCTCGTCGGCCTGCTTGCGGGCATCGGACACCAGGCGCTTTGCGTCCTGCTCTGCCTCGGCACGAATAAAGAGGGCATCTTCTCGGGCCTCTGCCAGCATCGACCCGGCCGTTTGCTCGGCTTGCTCCAACAGCCCGGTCCCCGCCTCCCAGGCGTCGCCGCGCGTAGCGGTGCTGGTCGCCTCGGCGTCGGACAGCATGTGATCGGCATCGTCGCGGGCACGGACCCGCATTCCTTCGGCTGCGGTCAGCGCAGCTGCGAGGACCGCCTGAATCTCAGCCCCCAGCTCATCCATTTCTACCTTGAAATCGGGAATCTCGGCGATTCCGAGCTGATCGAGCCGTGAGGAGATGTTGCTCAGCTCGGATTCGAGATCTGACACACGGTCGCCGACCGTGACGAGGTATTCGGCTACTTCCTTCCGGTCATAGCCACGGCGAGCGACACCGAACTTGCGTATTCGAATGTCCTCGGGGCGAAGGTTCTCGGCCATCGAGCCACGATACCCCGGCTTTCATACGCGACGGTGCCTATCCCGAAAGCCGAACCCGGTCTCGGATCCTTACGCGGCAGCCAGGGAGGCGAGGAAGGTCAGGGCATCCTGGATCGTCTCAACCCGGACAACCTCGATATCGTCCCCGGCAGCTTCGACGGCATCCTCGTAATTGTTCGCCGGGACCAGGATGTACTGGGCACCGGCGTCGATCGCACCGAAAGTCTTCTGCTTGATGCCGCCGATCGCGCCGACAACGCCGTCACGGCTGATCGTGCCGGTGCCGGCGATCCGGTTCCCGTGAGTGATGTCCTCATCGGTGAGCGCGTTGATTATCTCGAGGGTGAACATCATCCCGGCAGAAGGTCCACCGATGTTCTGACTGTCGATCTCTACATCGATCGGAAAGATCACCTCGACGTCAGCATCGGACAACATGACGCCCGCCATGCCGCGATCGGGATCATCGAGAACGTTGCCGTCAGCATCGACAAACCGATACGGCCCGAGCACCAGCGGGATCTCGACTGTGTCGACGGACTCCTCGGTAGCACGTTCGATCGTGAGCACCAGCTCTTCACCCGGGGCGCGCCCGCCGATCATCGCAACAGCGTCGTTGTAGAACTCGACTTCTTCGCCGTCGACCGCCTTGATGATGTCACCGGGCTCGAGGGTCCCCTCGGCAGCTGAGCCCTCGATCGTCGAGTTGATCAACGCTCCCGAGCCGATGTAGGTCACCTCGTACCCGAGATACTCGAGAGCGACGAATTTGGCGTCCTCCTGGGACCGCCTCATGAGCGCGAGATTCTGTTCTCGCAGCTGTTCCTGTGAGACACCGGCGGGGCGGATGTTCTCGCGGGGCGCTAGATCGACCCGACTGTCGAGCTTGGCGGCGACCCACTCAATGACGTTGACCTCTTGCAGCGAGACTGTGAGGAAGAAGAGCTCACCCTCAGTTGTGTCGGAGGGGTCGTCGACCTCGATGTAGTCGCTCACATCGCTTACCGGCCCCGGCGACATCGCGTAGTAGGGCATCGAGATGGGGATCGCGACGGCGGCGAAGACAAAAGCACCCACAAGCAGCATGACCCCGGCCGCGACAAACGGCCACACCGGGAGCCGCCGACGCGGTTCGGTGATCTCGGGAGGCGGCTCGACGCCGGTGCTGTCGTTCATATCGGTGATGGTACTTCCCACTGCCCTCTAGTTCGGCGAAGGGGGAGCAGCGGATTGCAGAGGCTCAATCGAAATCGCGGCGGGTAGAGCCGGTAGCGACAGCTCGAACTCGGTCCAGCCGTGTCGTCTTCGGTAGGTCAGGTCGCCGCTCATGCGCCGTGCCAACCGTCGTGAGACGAACAGGCCGACCCCGGTCGAGTGGGGCTGCCCGTTCCCACTGGAATGGTCGTACAACCCGAATACGTCCCGACCGCGGTCTTCGGCGATTCCAGGTCCGTCATCCCGCACTGTGACGCGGGCTACCAGCCCTTCCTCTGCAATTGAAAGCTCCACGTTCTCGCCGTGTTCAGCTGCGTTGGCGATCAGGTTGCGCAAGATCTGGCGCACTAAACCGGGGTCCCCTGCCGCAGCCACGTCCGCATCTGTAGCCACCAGACGCACCCTGGCTCTCCTGGCCGGATCGGCCGTATCCAGGACCGTATGGGCCTCCCTCGTCAGGTGTACCCGGCATGGCGTGAACGCCGTTTGATCGGCGTCGCGAGTGACCGTGAGAAGGTTGTCGAACAGGTGGCCCAGTTCAATGGCCTGAATCGAAATCGTCGACAGCAGCTCCTGCCGGTCTCGCTCGGTAAATGACTGGCCCGAATCGCGCAGCACTTCGCTGAACCCTACGACCGAGGTGAGCGGCGTCCGCAGGCGGTGGCTCACCGCGGCGAGGAACTCATCTTTGCCGCGATTGATCGCCTCCAGGCTCTCGACCTCTCGCCGGGTTTGCACTCGGGCGGTTGCCAGCCGTCCGGCGTAGGCGAGCAGGAGGGTGATCAGCAGACCGGCCCCGACCGGATAGAGGATGCGAGTCCAACCGAAGGTGGATGTCGAGAGTGTGGCCGTCACCTCCCACGTCCGGTGACCAAAGGTCAAGGTATCCCGCCATTCACCCTCGCCGGCCGGCTCCGCGGCAGTCGTACCTCCTAGGTCGCGAATCACCCAGTCGACCCCGTCGGTCACTTCCGGGGACAGGTTCATGTCGAGAAGCAGCTCGAGGTCGGCTACCGAGACGGCAAGTGCCTCGAGCTCGCCGCTCTCCGAGTTGCGAATTGGCATGCCCACCACGAACTGATCCTCGTCGTCGAGCGGCGCCGGGAGCCCGAGCTCGAGGAAGGACGTCATCGTCACACCGTCGTTGCCGAGAGCCGACTCGAGTTCGGGGAGAAGCTCCTCGCGATACCCAAGGTCGAGACCGGCAAGGGCTTGGAAGCGATCAACAGGCGCGAAGTAGAGGAGCGGATACCGAACATCGCGATCCTGAATCGTGATGGGCTGCATCTCTTCGTCGAACTCGAAGACCTGCAGATTCGGGACCTCGCGCCGCGTCCGCTCGAGCCAACTGTCGAGGTCTTCGTCTGAGACCACAGGCACATAGGCCGTACCAACCACGCCGGGGATCAACCCGAGATCGCCGGCAAAGGTCGCATACTCAAATGGCGTTACGTGAACACTGGCGCGGAAGAACGCCCCCGTTGCGGTGACCTGCATACCCACTTCGTCGAGCAGGGAAGCAGTTTCGAACACCAGTAACTCCCCCTTGCTGGCCAGTTCCCTTGCGTCTCGCTCGACGGCCCGGTTCATGCTCCACATGGCGGCAAGAGTCGTCGCGGCAAGCCCGAGCGCCACGAGCAGGAGAACTGCGCGGGGCGCGGCGAAGCGCCTAGGCCAGGCGGGCCCGGGACGCGACCAATGTGGCTCCCTATTGGGCATAGCTCTGCTGTCGGCATGATCTCAGTCGGGCTGAATCCGATTCAGCCCGACTGAGAAACCACCGAGCTGTTCGCCTATGCTCCTGCGGACCACGGGAGGGAGAGCCCATGCAGACAGTCGTACCTTCACGCGTCCTGGCAGGCGCAGTCTTGCCGCGTCGGACTGCCGCAACGATCGCACTGGTGACGGGGTTTGCGTTACTCACCGCGCTGGCTGCCCAGGTTCGGATCCCACTTCCCTTCACCCCGGTCCCGATCACGGGGCAGACCTTTGCGGTACTGCTGTCCGGTGCGGTCCTCGGCAGCACCGCAGGGGCCGCCAGCCAGGGCCTCTATCTGCTCCTTGGGCTGTTTCTCCCTTTCTACGCCGGTGGTGCTTCCGGGTGGGAATATGCAACCGGCGCCACGGGTGGCTTTCTCATGGGGTTCGTCGTTGCGGCCTGGGTGGTCGGACAGCTCGCCGAACGGCGCCAGGACCGCGATGTGGGCACCGCGATCCCGGCGTTTCTCACGGGGACAGTCGTTATCTACCTGTTTGGCGTTCCATGGCTGGCCAACGTGCTGGGTGTGTCATGGACTCGCGCAGTCGAATTGGGCGCGGCGCCGTTCCTGGTCGGTGACCTCGTCAAGGTCGCAATCGCCGGGGCATTGCTTCCCGCCGCATGGAAGACCTTCTCTTCTCTTCGCGGTTGATCGAGATCGAGGCTGCAGGCCTTCCCCACCGGTCGGCGGCACGGCCGTAGACCAAGGGGCCAAGCAGATGCCACTCTCTGCACGGTTCGTGGCGCATTGATATAGTCACCGATCACGAGCGGCAACGCCTGGTCAACCGACGGAGGGAGCGGGACCCTTGCTTGAAGTCGCCAACCTGGAGGTCGTCTATCACGACGTCGTCCTGGTCTTGCGCGGCATATCGTTTCAGGTTCCGGACGGCAAGATCGTGGCTCTCTTGGGCGCAAACGGCGCCGGGAAGACGACCGTGCTCAGGGCCATCTCGGGTCTCCTGGACGTTCATCACGGCGACATCACCAAGGGGGCGGTGCAAGTTGACGGGGAACAGGTCCACAAGCTCACCCCCGCCGCCATCGTCGAGCGAGGCGTTACGCAGGTGATGGAGGGCAGGCGGATCTTCGCCGAATTCTCCGTGGAAGAGAATCTGCGAGTCGGCGCCCACACCAACCCCGGACAGCGGGAGGAGAACCTCACCAGGGTGTTCGACCTCTTTCCGGTCCTCAAGGATCGCCGCAAGCGCACCGCCGGATACCTGTCGGGTGGCGAGCAACAGATGCTGGCAATGGGCCGGGGTCTCATGTCACATCCGCGCTTCTTGTTGCTCGACGAACCGAGCCTGGGATTGGCCCCTCTACTGGTACAGCAGATCCGGGACCTCATTATCGAGATCAACCGCCAGGGGACGGCCATCCTCCTGGTCGAACAGAACGCCACAATGGCGCTCTCCATCGCCGAACACGGCTACATCATGGAGACCGGCAAGATCGTGATGGACAAGCCCGCCGAGGAACTCATGCGGGACGAGGACGTTCAGGAGTTCTACCTGGGCCTCGGCAGCGCCGGAGGCGAACGCAAGTCGTTTCGCGATGTGAAGCACTACAAACGTCGGAAGCGGTGGCTGTCATGAGCGACCAGCTTCTTCGCGTCGTCGATGTCCGCCTGTCCTTTGCGGGCGTGGTTGCGCTCGACCACGTCGGCTTCGAGGTCGGAGAGGGTGAGCTCTTCGCCATCATCGGCCCCAACGGCGCCGGGAAGACGTCCATCTTCAATTGCCTCAACGGCGTCTACCGTCCCCAGATCGGATCGATCACGTTCTCCGGACGCGACATCATCGGCATGAGGCCCAACCGCATAGCCGAGTTGGGAATGGCCCGGACGTTCCAGAACATCGAGCTGTTTGAGAACCTCACCGTGCTCGACAACATCCTCCTCGGCCGACACCTCCACTTCTCCTATGGCCCCCTGGCTGCTGCGATCTACCGCGGACGCGCCAAGGCGCAGGAGGTCGAGAACCGAGCACGGGCTGAAGACATCATCGACTTCCTCGAGATTCAGCCGTTCCGCAAGAGCCTGGTCGGCATGCTGCCCTACGGCGTCCAGAAGCGGGTTGAGCTCGGCCGGGCGCTGGCGATGGATCCGAAGCTGCTGCTGCTCGACGAACCGGTCGCCGGCATGAACCTGGAGGAGACCGAGGACATCGCCCGATTCATCCTCGATATCAAGGAGGAACTCGGCATCGCCATGATCTTGGTCGAGCACGACATGGGCCTCGTGATGGACATTGCCGATCGGGTGATGGTGCTCGACTTCGGCCGCAAGATCGCCGACGGGGTGCCGGCCGAGGTGCAGCGTAACCCCGAGGTGGTCAGGGCCTATCTCGGCGAGGAGTTCCAGAGCGAGGAACTGCACACCGCCGAGATCGAGGCCGCCGAGCCAATAGGAGAATCGCCGTGACGACAACCGCCGAGCGTCCCCGCAGTGACACTTCGAGTCTGGCCTTCACCAGCATGGTGGCCTGGCTTCGCGACATCGCCCGCACCGAACCCGACCGGGTCGGTCTGCGCGAGAAGGAGTTCGGCATCTGGCAGGAGACCACGTACGCCGAGTATTGGGATCTGGTGAGGACCGCGGGAATGGCGCTGCTCGCCCTGGGAGTGTCCCCGGGAGAGAAGATTGCAGTCCATTCGGAGAATCGGCTTGCCTGGGTGGTGTCCGATCTCGCCATCCAGGGCATCCAGGCGTCATCGGTCGGCCTCTACCCGACCAATCCGGCACCGGAGGTCGAATACCTGCTCAGCCACTCCGAGGCAAAGGTCCTGATTGCCGAAGACCAGGAACAGGTCGATAAGGCGCTGGCGGTCCGCGGTAGCCTCCCCCGACTCGAGAAGATCATCTATGTGGAACCGCGCGGCGTCAACACGTACGACGATCCATTGCTCATGTCGTGGGACGAGTTCCTGGGACTGGGCCGGAGGGAACTCGACGCCGCACCAAATCGATTCGATGAATTGGTGGACGGGATCGACCCTGACACCACCGCAACGATTGTCTACACGTCGGGCACCACGGGAAAGCCCAAAGGTGCCATGCTCTCGCACCGCAATCTGGTGTGGACCGCCGGCGAAGCGCGCTCGGTAATCGCCAGCGGGGACATGCCGGACAAGGTCGAGCTGCTGTCATACCTGCCGCTGTGCCACGTGTTCGGTCGCCTCTACGACCTCGCATACGGTTTGGCGGCTCGAGCAACCGTGAACTTCGCTGAATCAGTTGAAACGGTGGTCAGCGACCTGCAGGAGATCCAGCCGACCTACTTCCCGGCGCCGCCCCGGATCTGGGAGAAGATGGCCGCCGGTGCTCAGATCCGCATGGCGCACGCCTCCCCCCTCAAGAAGGCCATGTACGCCGTCTTCCTCAAGACCGGGATGTGGAACGCGGATCGCGTTCTCGCCCGGGGCTCGCGCGGGCTCGTCGGCGGGGCCGTGCACTTCGTCGGCTGGTTGCTGGTGTTCCGGGCTCTGCAGAAGAAGCTGGGCATGGTCAAGTGCCTCCAGGCTGTCTCGGGCGCCGCACCGATCGCCCCCGAGGTCCTGAAGTTCTTCATGGCGCTTGGCGTGCCGATCGTCGAAGGCTGGGGCATGACCGAGACGACGGCCATGGGCACCGTCAACCAGCTCGACCGAATCAAGCTGGGAACCATCGGCGAACCGTTGGCCGGGTGCGAGATCCGCATTGCCGACGACGGCGAGATTCTGTCCCGCCATCCGGGTGTCTTCCAGGGCTACTTCAAGAATCCCGAGGCTACGGCAGAGACCATTGATGCCGACGGTTGGCTCCACACCGGGGACATCGGCGAGTGGGACGACACTCACATCCGCATCATTGACCGCAAGAAGGACATCATCATCACCGCCGGGGGAAAGAACATCTCGCCGTCGGAAATCGAGAACCGCCTCAAGGTCTCTCCATTCATCAAGGAGGCAATGGTGATCGGCGACCGGCGCAAGTTCATCTCAGCGCTGATCGGAATCGAGTTCGACGTGGCCGCCAACTGGGCGCAACGGAAGGGCATCACCTTCACCACCTACCGGGATTTGAGTGAGAAACCGGAACTCGTGCGGTTGATCCGCAAGCAGGTCGACGAGACAAACTCCGAGTTCGCCCGGGTGGAACAGATCAAGAAGTTCCGTCTCCTCCCCAAGGAGCTGGATCATGACCAGGGTGAGCTGACGGCAACCCAGAAGATCAAACGACGGGTGCTCGAAGACCAGTTCGCCAACCTCATCGAGGAGATGTATTCGTGACCGAATTCCTCCAAGCGACGGTCAACGGCATCGCCACCGGGGCGATCTATGCGTTGCTCGCTCTGGGATTCGTGATCATCTACAAGTCCAGTGAGGTGCTCAGCTTTGCCCAGTCGGGGTTGATGATCCTGGGAGCGTTCTGGGTGGTGTATTTCTCGAGCGTGCTGTCGCTCAACTTCTGGATTGCGGTGGTACTGGGTGTGCTCCTGTCGGCCGCTCTCGGAGTTGCCATCGAGAGAAGCATGCTGCGCCCAATGGTGGGCAAGCCGGCCTTCTCCGTCGCCATCTTGACCATCGGCTTGAACATCTCCCTCACCGTGGTCGGCTTCGATCTGATCGGGGTGGAAATCCGGTCGCTCGGCGATCCCTGGGGAATCCAGATGGTCGAGTTCGGCGAGCTGGTCGTGAGCCGCAAGGATCTCGCCACGATCATCGCCAGCGTGGTCGTCGTTGGCGCACTGCTGGCGTTCTTCCGCTACTCCCGTTTCGGGCTGGCGATGAGGGCGACGGCCATCGATCAGGAGACGGCGCTGGCGCAGGGCATTCCGGTCGCCAGGGTGTTCGCCGTGGCCTGGGCCATCGCTGCCGGACTGGCAGCCATCGCCGGTGTGTTTCTCGGCGCGGGTACCGGAGTCACCGCGGCCATCGGCGTGAGAGCGATTCGGGCACTCCCGGCGGCGGTCATCGGCGGCCTGGACTCCATACCGGGCGCCATCGTTGGCGGACTGGTCGTCGGGCTCGCTGAGGCGTACACCGTTGCGTACCAGGCCGAGTACCTGGGGTTCCTCGGCCAGAACTTCTCGACGGCGATTGCGTACGTGGTCATGTTCCTCGTCCTGCTGGTGCGCCCATACGGCATATTCGGCACGCGCGAGGTGGTTCGCGTATGAGGGGCAGACCCGGTCTCGTCACCGCGTACCAGCGGGATATGGCGATCTTCCTCACCACCACCCAACGAGTTTGGTTCGCCGCCTTCTCGCTGTTCATGGTCCTGCTGACGTTTGTGCTTTCTGACGACCTGGCTCTGCGGGGAGCCAGCGCAGCCGCCGCGGCAATTGGTGCGATCGGGCTCAATCTCGTCACAGGTTGGGCCGGCCAGATCTCGCTCGGTCATGCCTTCTTCCTCGGTGTCGGCGCTTACACCGCCGCTGCCCTCGGCGGCGAGTCCGGCGGGCCGCTGATCGGCCTTGGCCTGGAGATGTGGATCTGGCTACCCGCCGCCGGTCTGGTGGCGGCAGTGGCCGGAATCATCGTCGCCCCGATTGCCACCCGGCTTCGTGGCCTCTATTTGGCATTTGTCACGCTGGGTCTGGTCTTCATCGGCGAGCACATCTTCCGGGAGTGGGATTCACTAACCGGCGGGATTGGGGTGGGAAGAAGCGCCGCCAAGCCAATCATCTTCGGGTACGACCTGAGCCGCGAGGGGAGCTTCCTGGGGACGACGCTCTCCGCTGAGCAGCAGTACTTCGTGTTTGCACTGCTCGTCCTGCTGATCATGGGGTTGTTGGCCAAGAACCTCGTGCGCAGCCGTATCGGCCGTGCCTTCTCAGCAATTCGAGACCGGGACGTCGCGGCCGAGATCATGGG
>CAJIBB010000040.1_pt1 | contig 30894 bp, 24 predicted proteins | sample 9199201 | NCBI WGS metagenome assembly CAJIBB01 (sample SAMEA7708290, study PRJEB35096) | sediment metagenome | biome: marine neritic benthic zone biome [ENVO:01000025]; feature: sediment [ENVO:00002007]; material: shallow marine sediment [ENVO:03000034] sea grass bed [ENVO_01000059] ... | reverse complement strand
TTGAACCCGACGAGGTTGCTGAGCCCTTGCAGCCAGATGATGAGCGCAGAGAGGGCGGCACCGGTCACGGCGAGCACCCAGTAGCTGCGGAACGTCAGGCCCACGATGAGAAGTACCGCAAGGATGGTGAACCCTATGAAGGGTCCGGCGACCTCTCCTTGTTCGGCCGCAGTGAGGTTGACATCGATGGCGACACCCCACGCCTGATACCGGTCTCCGCCACCGCGGATTGCCTCGAGCACCTCACGGCTGTACTCCTCTGGGGCAGTATCCGTACCCAGACGCACCCCGCCGGAACCGAAGCCCAATACCTTGTCATCAGAAAGAACGGGCACCAGGACGGCGGGGGATACGGGCAGCCCGTCACTGCTGATCTCCGTCAATGCGGATAGGCCGAGCTCGGTCGGGCCGCGCTCGGAGATCAACCCGCCGACTATTGCCTTGACCGATTGATCGGTCGCCGCGGCGAGCCCGCCGGGCAAGCGCCGGTCGACGAGATCGGCGATCGACTGGATGCCGACCACCTCGGCCAGCTCGTCCGTGTCGAAGTAGGTGAAGAGGGTGGGCCCCAGATCGGGATCCACGCGCAGAGCTTCCTCGGCCGCCAGCAGAGACTGCATCGATGCGGCGGTCAGCAGATCACCGTTGCGGTCTTCGATGACGAGGAAGGTGGTGAAGACCGAGGAGGCAAACTCCTCTTCGATCTTGTCCCGAGCATCGAACACAGCTCCTGCGGGCTCTTGGGATGCCGATTCGTCCGGCTGCATTGTCAGGAATGGGATGGCCAGTAGGGCGGTGATGAGCAGGCTGGCGAGGATCACTGCGTTGGCCCGGGTTGCGATCCACTTCGAGATGCGGCTGCTTCGTTCGCTGGCGGTCATTGTGCACTTCCTTGCTGTAGTAATCTTGACACCGTCAAGTTGACATTGGCAAGATATTGACGGATGATGTTTACGTTGTCAAGATGTTTTTGAGATGAGTGAGACCTACCACCACGGGGACCTGCAGAACGCTCTACTTCAGGCCGTCGGCGAGATAATCGAAGAGCGAGGCGTTGGAGCCGTCAGCTTGCGGGAAGCGGCACGCCGTGCCGGTGTCTCGCATAGTGCCCCGGCGCACCACTTCGGCGATAAGAAGGGGATGCTCACCGCGTTTGCCCTTCAGGGCTTCGCTGAGTTCGGACAACGAATGAGGCTGGCGTCTACGGCAGCCGAGATCGACGGCGTCGACGCCCAGTTTCGAGCCATAGGTATCGAATATCTGCGCTTTGCGCTAGAGCGACGCCCGCATTTCGAGGTCATGTTCCGCACCGAGATGCACGATTCGGAGGATCCCGAGTTTCATCGCATCAGCCACTCGTCTTTCGAGGTCTTGTTGAGTGTCGTCGAAGCCATGGGCCCCGAGGAACTGGGCGGCGCCGACCCGATGCACGTGGCGATGCAAGCCTGGGCGACTGTGCATGGGTTGGCCACCCTCTGGCTCGACGGCACCCTGAGCATGTTCACCGACGAGGATTTATTCAGCCTTGCCACCGGCATCTTCGACGCCGACGGGAAGTTCTAGCTAAGGACCCGCCGCTTCGGGAACCGGCCGCGGCCGCCTAGCGTTATTGATCAGCGAGGTGTGGAATGCCGAGACTCGTCTTAGCGTCGTTGATGAGCCTGGTTGTTGTCGCAGCATGCTCCGGGGCCGAGCCTCCGGAATCCTCGTCCGATCCCGTTGCTAGCGGCGAACCGTCTCCGGTCACCAGCTCCGCGACGATCACGACATCGACGTCGGTTCCTCCTGTCGAGGCAACGGCCACCACAGCACCGCCGACCTCGACCACTGCCGCAGCGAGCGGCGAACTCGCCGGCTGGGATACTTGGACGCTCATCTACGCATCGCTTCCGGTTGAGGAACACGACCACGATGACGCCGTTGCGATCGCCCAGCGCATCGCAGGTGCGGATGTCCTCCTCTCTGACAACTACCCGTCGCTGAACCCGGGCTACTTCGTCGTGTACGCCGGCGCGTGGGGCAACCGGCATCAGGCCGGCATCTGGTGTCCCGACACGCTCGACGCCGAGCTCACCTGCTATCCCCGCTATCTCGGTCACAGCGTCACGAAAGCTCTCGCCAGCGGTGCGGCGATTGTCGAGTTAGGTGACGGCCGGCTCGTCATCATGGAACCGGCGACTGCCGAGCACATCGCAACCTTCGACAGGTACTTCGGCGGCGACGGTGCCTATCCCAGCCGGTTCACTCTCACGGCTGACCGCTCAGCGCTGTTCTACAACATGGGTTACGAGGACTCCTGGTACTCATGTGAGAGCGAGCGGGGAGAAATCCGTCGCCTCGACCTGGACTCCGGGACCGAGCTGCTCTGGGGTGACGGATGGTCGCCTGCGGTCTCGCCCGACGGGCGGTGGCTCGCCATCGTCGCCGCGGCGGATTGCTACCCCGATCCCGAGGTGGCGGAATGGTTTGTGGCTCCCGGGAGTCAGGTGGAGGTCTACGACCTTCTCGATGGTGATTCGATGCCCGACTACATCCTGCGACCGTCGGTCGCGCCTATTGGATACGACAATCCGAGTCGGGTCCGGATGGTCCGTTGGGATCCTGCCGAAGACGGCGAGCTGGTGGTGTGGATGGCCGACGGAACGGCCCGAAGCGTTGCCTATGGCTCGGGCGAACCACTGGACGAGGCGGACCTCATATGGGCCTCTGAGATTGGAGAACTCGTCGCCGTCACGGCGGATCGTTGGTACGTACTCGAGTCCGGCGACGACTCGAGTGTCGTGATAGTCACCACGCGTTCCGACCCGGAGACGGTCGGGACATTCGAGTTCGATGGGTGGATCAGCGGCTTTGCGCTTGGTCGCGGCGGAGAGGTGATTATCACCACGTGGGAGTACCTGATCCTTCCCAACGGCGAGCGGGTCGACATTGACGGCGGGGTCAACAACCTATCTTGGTAATCCCAATTAATACCAGGATCGGGATCGCACCTTCGGAGTCTTGGGGGTAGGCTGCGCGAGATACGCAGCTCGTCTGGGGAGGGGAGAGCGTATCGGCCTCCCGTCCTCTGAATGGCTGTCTGCCGTGTCCGGAGATTCCGGCACGGTAACGAGGAGAGGAAGGGGAAAGCCGCAGATGAAGACAACCCTAAAGGTGTTGTGGATTCTCGTGGTATTCGCTCTCATTGCCGCAGCTTGTGGCGGTGACGGCGACTCCGACGACACAACAACAACAACCCAAGCAGCAACAGCTACAACGGCAGGTGCAGCGGAGACAACAGCTCCGCCGCCGACCGAAGCACCCGATCCGGACTTCGTGGGCAAGGTCCTCGACGCCGGCGGCTGTGACTACGGTGGCGATCTCGAGAAGCTCACCGCTGTTGACGAGTTCACGGTCGAATTCGATCTTTGCAAGCCGAACCCTGCGTTCCTAGCTCAGATCGCATTCGGTGTGTTCGGCATCCAGCCGGAGGAGCACCTGGAGGCAACAAGTGGTGCTCCGCTCGACAACCCGGTAGGCACGGGACCGTACGTTCTCGATGAGTGGGTCCGGGGTGACTCGGTCAATTTCTCACGCTTCGATGACTACTACGGCCCCCAGCCGGCGCATTCGACGTTGGTCCTCAAGTGGGCGACGGAGAGTGCCGGCCGCATGCTCGAGCTGCAGTCAGGGACCGTGGACGGTATTACGTTCCCGGGACTGAGGACCTCGCTCTCATCGAGAGTGATCCGAACCTGTCACTGCTGAGCAAGCCAGAGCCGAACATCTTCTACGTTGGGTTCACCGACACGTTCACACCGTGGGACAACGTTGATGTCCGCACGGCCGTAGGCATGGGCATTGATCGCCAGCAGATCGTCGACATCTTCTATCCGACCGGTTCCGAGGTGGCTTCCCACTTCACGCCGTGCTCGGTGGAGAACGGATGTGAGGGCGAATCCTGGTACGACTTCGATCCAGTCGCAGCGAAGCAGATGCTCTCGGACGCCGGGTTCCCGGATGGTTTCGAGACGTCGATCTTCTATCGCGATGTGACCCGTGGTTATCTGCCGACGCCGGGGGATGTTGCTGTCAACATCCAGACCCAGCTCAGGGAGAACCTGGGTATCGAGGCAGAGGTTGTCCAGCTCGAGTCGGCTGAGTTCATTCAGTCATGCTCATCGGCTGGGACCTGTGACGGAATCCACCTGTTGGGATGGACGGGTGACTACCCGCACGTGACCAACTTCCTGGACTTCCACTTCGGTGAGGGTGTTGCCCAGTTCGGTAACGGTCACCCGGAGATCTACGAAGCACTCGCGGAAGCATCAGGCATAGCCGACCCGGCTGTGGCTGCACCGCTCTATGAGACGGCGAACAACGCCATCAAGGAGCTCGTGCCGATGGTCCCGATTGCTCACGCCGGTGCCTTCTTTGGCGCCAGCGCCGCGGTTGAGGGCGCAAACGCCCCGCCGTGGGGTCATGTGCAGCTGAACCTGTGGGACAACGGCACCGACACAGTGGTGTTCATGCAGGGCAACGAGCCCATCTCCCTGTACTGCGCCGATGAGAGCGACGGCGAGTCACTCCGTGCGTGCGGTCAGGTGGTCGAGGCTCTGTACTCGTACGACACCGATGGCAACGTGCGGCCGCAGCTCGCTACCGAGTGTGTGCCGAACGAAGCTCTGGATCTGTGGACCTGCTCGCTCCGTCAGGGCGTCATGTTCCACGACGGGTCCACGTTCGATGCGAACGATGTGATCGTTTCGTTCACCGCCGGTCTTGATGCGGCGAGTCCGCTGCATACCGGCAACTCGGGAGCGTTCGATTACTACAGCTACCTGTGGAACTCACTGATCAACGCACCGTCGGAGTAATCACAACCAACTAAACAGGGGGAGGCGCCGCAAGGCGCCTCCCCCGACCACATCTCAATGCCGCATCCTTTCCAACATAAACGTCGCCGGGCTCGACCGACGGTCTATCAAGCCAACTCGGAAGCTCGTGACGCTTCGCCCTATGATCCGGGCGACAGATGCTGAGCTATCTCACCAGACGCGTGTTGCTCGCTATCCCGGTCCTCATCGGGATCGTCGTTGTCGTGTTCTTCCTCCTCCGCGCCATCCCGGGCGATCCGTGCACCGCAATGCTCGGCGAGCGAGCTACGGAGGAAGCTTGCGAACGGTTCAACGAAGCCAACGGTCTCGACGAGCCGATCATCGTTCAGCTCGGCATCTACATGAAGAACATTGTCACGTTCGACCTGGGGGAGTCGGTCCGATTCTCTCGCCCCGTGAACCAGTTGCTCATCGAGCGCCTCCCGCTCACTACTGAGCTCGCCCTGGGTGCTCTTGCGCTAGCGGTCCTGGTTGGTGTACCCCTCGGTGTGCTGGCAGCCCGTCGCCACAACACCATCGTCGACACGGGAACGATGGCACTAGCGAATATCGGCGTCTCGATGCCCGTCTTCTGGTTGGGGCTGATGCTTGCTTACGTCTTTGCACTTGTGCTCCGCGATACGCCGTTTGCCTTACCTCCGTCGGGCCGGCTCAGTGCCGGGCTGACCTCGACGCCCTATTACGAGGTCTGGGGCTGGCAGTTCACCGAAGGCTCGTTCTGGTCGAAATTCCACGAGTACGTCGGCAACCACTACATCGTCAACAACCTCGTCACCGGTCAGTGGGAGGTCTTCTGGGATGCTGTCAAGCACATGATCCTTCCCGCGGTCGCCTTGGCGACGATCCCGCTGTCAATCATCGCCCGCATCACCCGCAGCGCTCTGCTCGAGGTGATGAGTAAGGACTACATCCGCACTGCCCGCGCCAAAGGTGTGAGCGAGTGGTCGGTGGTCCGCAGCCATGCCTTCCGCAACGCACTGCTTCCGGTGGTCACCATCGTCGGATTGCAGTTGGGCGCATTGCTCGGAGGTGCGGTTCTCACCGAGACCGTCTTCAATCTGGGAGGGGTGGGTCGCGCTCTATTCGACGCGATCACCGGGCGTGATTACGCCGTGGTTCAAGGATTCACTGTCGTCGTCGCCGGCGTGTACGTGATTGTCAACCTGCTTGTTGACCTGTCTTATGCGTACCTGGACCCGAGGATCAGACTCGAATGAGCAAGCTCTCCCGACACGAAGCAATGGAGAAGCTGGTCGCCGAATCCGGGACCGACCAGCTGTTCGAGAAGCCGCTCGGCCAATGGAAGCTGGCGCTGCGCCGATTCCGGGGCCGCAAGTCCGGCATGGTCGGACTCGCCCTCATCAGCGCGCTGGTCTTGATCGCGGTCTTTGCGCCCCTGATTGCCCCATACGACCCGAACGAGGATCTCATCGGGGAAGAGGACGTGCGTCGCTATCAGGCGCCTTGTGTGCACCTGCTGGGATGCGACGAGTCTGAGCCGCAGCATCTGATGGGGATCGACGGCAATGTGCGTGACTACTTCTCCCGGATTGTCTTTGGGTCACGGGTCAGCCTGCAGCTCGGGTTCTTCACGGTCACTCTCGCCCTTTTTGTTGGGTCGGCCATCGGGGCGGTGTCCGGATATCTGGGGGGGTGGTTTGACAACATTGTGATGCGATTCATGGACGTGATCCTTGGTTTCCCCGCGTTGCTGTTGGCGATCGCCATCGTTGCTGTGCTCGGGCCCGGATTGAGGAATGCCCTCATCGCCATTGCCATTGTGACCCTGCCCGGGTACGCCCGCGTCATGCGGGCCCAGGTCCTTGCGATCAAGGAGTCGGACTACGTTGCCGCCTCACAAGCCCTGGGTGCATCACCGATGCAGATTCTCATTCGCCGGGTCGTGCCGAATGCGATGACACCGCTCGTCGTCCTCGCCACGCTTGGGGTCGCGACGGCCATACTCGAAGCTGCCGGTCTCTCTTTCCTCGGGCTGGGCGCACAGCCCCCGCTCGCCGAGTGGGGCTCGATGCTTGCCGACTACCGGAATCAGGTTTTTACCGCACCGCACCTCGTCTTCTATCCAGGCTTGGCCATCATGATCACAGTGCTCGGGTTCAACCTCATGGGTGATGGCTTGCGTGACGCCCTCGACCCCACACTCAACCGATGACGGCCGCAAACGGCAACTCCGGCGAGCACCTGCTCGATATCCGCGGTCTGAAGACCCACTTCGACACCCGCGATGGTGTGGTGAAGGCGGTCGACGCCGTCGACATGCACGTCGACCGGGGAGAGGTCCTCGGCATCGTCGGCGAGTCGGGGTGCGGGAAGTCTGTCACGTCATTGTCCGTAATGGGCCTCATCGCCCACCCCGGCGAGATCGTCGCCGGGGAGATCATGTTCGACGGTCGCGACATTGCCCAGATGAAGAAGTCGGAACTGCGCAGTCTGCGCGGTGAGCACATCTCGATGATCTTCCAGCAGCCGTCGGGGGCGCTGAACCCGGTCTACCGCTCCGGAGCTCAGATCAAGGAGGTCTTCGACCTCCATCGTGATTGGGCGAAGGACGTCGAGGAAGAGAAGGTCATTGAGATGTTGGCCCGGGTCGGAATCCCGGATCCGGAGACGCGGGCCGACGCATATCCGCACGAATTGTCGGGGGGGATGGCGCAGCGGGTCATGATCGCCATGGCGCTTGCGTGCGAACCGGAGCTGTTGATAGCCGATGAGCCGACGACCGCACTCGACGTCACAATTCAGGCACAGATTCTCGACCTCATTCGCGACCTGCAGGAGTCGTCGAACACAGCCGTTCTGCTGATCACCCACGACCTGGGCGTCGTCGCTGAGATGGCCCACCGGGTGGCAGTCATGTACGCGGGAGAGATCGTGGAGGAGGCTGATGTCAGGACCATCTTCCACGATCCCAAGCACCCATATACCCAGGGCCTGATCGGGTCCATTCCTGTGCTCGGCGTGATGAAGGACGAGCTCGACACGATTCCCGGCGTTGTCCCCTCCCTTATCGACATGCCCTCGGCATGCCGTTTCGCCTCGCGCTGCGTCGATCGGGTGCAGAACGAGCTCGAGATCTGCAAGCAGCAGAAGCCCGAACTCCGCGAGGTCGGCCCGGGTCACAAGGTCCGCTGCTGGCTCTACGAGGAGGGTGGCGATGACTGAGAACCTCGTCCAGCTGCGCAATCTCTCGAAGGAGTTCCCAGTAAAGGGTGGCATCCTCCAGCGCCAGATCGCCACCGTGAACGCAGTCTCTGACGTCAACCTCGATATTCCAAGGGGCGAGACCCTCGGTCTGGTTGGAGAGTCCGGATGCGGGAAGACGACGCTCGGCCGGATGCTGGTCTGTTTGCTCGAGCCCACCCGCGGCACCATCGAGTTCGACGGCGAGGACATCACTCACGTCAAGGGGGCTCAGCTCAAGCGGTTCCGCCGGCGCATGCAGTTCATCTTCCAGGATCCCTACGGATCACTTGATCCACGCACGCAAGTCGGGGATTCAATCGCCGAAGGGCTCCGCTTACACGGTGTAGGGGACAAGGACGAGCGACAGGAGCGAGTCACCGAGATGCTCGAGTTCGTCGGGCTCAAGGGTGCCCACGCCGGTCGCTATCCGCACGAGTTCTCCGGTGGGCAACGGCAGCGTATCGGTATCGCCCGTGCGCTGATCCTCAAACCAGATCTGGTTGTGGCCGACGAACCTGTGTCGGCCCTGGACGTGTCGGTCCAGGCCCAGGTGCTGAACCTGCTGCGGGAGCTGCAAGGCGAGCTGAACTTGACCTTGCTGTTCGTTGCTCACAATCTGGCGGTCGTCGAGCACATCTCGGACCGGGTGGCTGTGATGTACCTCGGCCGTGTTGTCGAGTTCACCGACCGGGATTCTCTCTACCGCGATCCCCAGCATCCGTATACCGAGGCGCTGCTGTCGGCGATTCCAATTCCCGATCCCGAGCGCGTCAAGAGCCGGCAGCTCCTCGCCGGTGAGATCCCGTCACCGCTCAATCCGCCCATCGGGTGCCACTTTCACCCGCGCTGCCCGATTGCCGTCGAGGGCATCTGCAACGTCGATGTCCCGGAGCTATCGGGCACCGAAGGGAACGGCGATCACATGGCCGCCTGCCACCTCAGAACCGGTGACCACACCCATCTCGATCCACGCGCCAAGCAATAGCGCAACATTCGTCTGATACGAGAGCCCGGCCGGTTTCCCGGCCGGGCTCAATCGTGTCGTCTCAGCTCTCAGGACTGCTCGACGCTGCCTGAATCGCAACCGGCTCCGACCGGCCGGGCCACGCCGCGCTGGTCGGTCGCAGGGCACACTCCGGCATCGGCGAAGTCGATCGCGGGGCTACCGACTCCCAGCCCGTGGGTGAGCGTCGGGCCACCGTTGTCGGCAAGTGCCCCGAGCAGCGCATCAGTAGATGACAGGTCATCGGCTCCAGGATTGCAGGAACCGTCGCTGATCACGTTGAACCCACCCGACGTGATCGTGGCGGCTCCGCCTCCTTCGATAGCGCAGGCGAATGCACCGCCGAATCCAGCTAGCACGTTGTTGGTCAGCGTTGCATTTGCAGGCGTCCCGAACGTCGCTACCAGAATGCCGGATGCGGTCCCGCCGGGCGCAACGTTCTCGGCGAACGTCGAGTTGGTGACAGCGAGCTCACCATCGGTATGGAAGATGCCGCCGCCGTGCCAAGCAGTCGACGTGTTACCGCTGAACGTGCTGTTGAGAACCGTGGCGTCACCCAGCGAACGCAGGCCACCCGCCACATCACCGGACAGGTTGCCCGAGATGGTGCTGCTGGTAATGGTGATCGTGCTGTTGAAGAACCCGTAGATTCCACCTGCCGGCTGGTTGACCGACGTGTTGTCGCTCACCGTGCTGTCGGTCAAGGTCAACGCGGCACCGTCGCCGTTGTAGATACCGCCGCCTCCGAGATCGAAGCTCGCCGGTCCGGCGCTGTTCTCCGTGTTGTCGGTCACAACCACCCTGTCGAGGTTGAGACTGCCGTAGTTCAAGATCCCGCCACCTTGCGGGGCAGCAACGCCGTCGCGGATGACCAGATCGTTCAGTGACACGACAGCGCCAGGCTCGACCTGAAGCACGCGTGACACGTCTCCGCCGCTGATCGTGACCGGGGCGGCGCCCGAGGCATCGACCGTGACCGAGCGGTCAACGGTGAGCTGCCCGGACGTGAGCGTCATCGTGCCGCCGGCTAGGGCAGCATCGAATGTGATCGTCCCATCCTCGGCGATGAGCGACAGCGCCTCACGCAGCGAGCCGGGCCCGCTGTCGTCGAGGTTGCTGACTACCAGTTCGGTCGGCGGGGGGAACGGCGTCCGCCGCACCAGGTCGAACTGGTACTCGCCTGCAGCTGGGTACGGGATCTCGAACCCGTAGCCCCAGACCTCTTCGAGGCCGAGGCCATCGTCCGGTGCGCCGTCAGGCTGATCCGCGCTGCGCACGAAGTCGGCTATCGGGATCGACACCTGCTGCCAACCCGCCGCGTCATCTGTGAAGGTGGTCTCGAACCGCTCGGCAGTGTCGGGACCCTGGTAGACACGGATGTAGTCGACCAGGTACTCCTGCGGGTAGACGTTGGCCGGATCGATCGCACCGCCGAAGTTGCCACCGATGGCGAAGTTGAGCAGCAAGAAGAACGGCTTCTCGAACACCCACGGACCCGGAACATCGGCTGGCTCGGCCTGGTGATACTGGATTCCGTCCACGTACCAGGTGATCAGGTTTGGCTCCCACTCGACCACAAAGGTGTGGTACTCCTGGTCGACACGCTCGCCGAAGTCATAGATGCCGCCGAAGCTGCCACCACCGTTGTATCCCGGACCATGGATCGTGCCGAAGATCTCGTTGGGAATACGGCTGACGTATTCCATGATGTCGATCTGACCGGCAGCAGGCCACGGGTTGTACGTTATGTCTGTGCCCAGGCTCCAGAACGCCGGCCACAAACCGTCGCCACCGTTGGGCACCATCAAGCGGGATTCGATCCGACCGTATGCAAACTCAGCCCGATTCTGGGTGATGAGACGTGCCGACTCGAACTCGCAAGGCCCGTAGTAACACTCCTGAGACCCATCGGCCTCACTGAGCGTGATGACGAGATTGCCTGCGCCGTCCGTGGCCGCATTGGCGGGATCGTCGGTGTAGTACTGCAACTCCTCGTTGCCCCAGCCGTTCTTCCCGTCCGGCGTTGTGTCGCCGATCTCATATGCCCAGTTGTTGGGGTTGGGTGGCGTACCAGCCGGGTCATCGAACTCGTCCGCCCAGGCAAGCGCCCAGTCGCTTGGACCGGGGTCCGGAGCACGATTGTCCTTCAAGGTCAGCGTGATTTCTTCCCCGCTGCCTGTTCCGTTGAACCAGAAGTCGAGGCTTTCGGTCCCGGTCCAGTCTTGATCGAGCGGGAAGTCACGGATCAGGCTGGCGAGACTCAAGCTGCCGGGCACATCCATTAGGGCGTCCGTGGCGAAAGCCCACGCCTTTCGATAATGCACGATCGCTCGATCAGGCCGGTTCGCGGCCAAGTCCGCCACGGCTCGATCCATTTCGCGGAGCGCTCGCTCGATGTCCCCGGAATGGGCCCCGTTGTATTGGGCCAGCTCGATGGCAGTTCCAGCCAGTTGCTCGTCTACGTCGACTAGGTCGGCGATTGCCTCCCAGGCCGACGCTTGCTCGGGACCGGTGACCTTGCGCAGCCGGTTCACCGCGATCAACTCACGTATGAATACTTCACCGCCGTAGGTTGGATCGAGCAGATATCCGTTGATCCAGAACACCGGATTCAGGCTCTGCTCAATGCGCTCGATCGCCTTCTCGATCCTGCTGGTTGTCTTGTTCGAGCTCGCCGGCAACAAGGCTTCGAGGTCCGTGATGACCTCCGCCTTGAGGACGTCCAAGCCCGGCCCCGAGAACGGCGTTGACGCAACCGCCACATTCTCGACTGCATCCTGATCGGGTCGTGCGCCCGCGTCTCCGGATTCGACTCGTTGCGAGTCGAGCTCGACTAGGCCCGCGGTATCCCATAGGAATGCACCCTGCTCGAAGTCGTCGAGCAGCTCAGGGTCAAACGGATCGGAGTCGCTGATCAGCACGGAGCCCTGGAACAGTGCTCCGCGCTCGACATCCACCGGGTTGCTGAGGCGAATGACGACCTGTTCGTCCCCCTCGAACTTGGTGTCATCGAACGTTTCAACCTGGAAGAACAGCTCACTGGGTCCGCCATTGACGAACGTCAAGGTGCCCGAAGTGGGTGTGTACTCCTCGTTGAGCGTTGCGTTCGAGCGCTCGGTGGCGAAGTCGATGCTCACCTGAGCCGGGTCATCGGGACCCATCGGGCGGTTCAGCTTCACGCCGACGTCCCCGGTGGTGCCTTCGTCGATGAACGTGTTCTGCTGTGAGAAGTTCACGGCCAATGCCGGGGGCTCGGCAATTCCGTAGACACTGACTTCATCGAAGTAGAAGATCTGCGGCCCACCGGTGCCGAGAGTTCCGAGTGCGTATCCGTGCATCTCGAAGAGCCCGAGACCATCGTTGGGTGCACCGTTGCCGATCTCCTTGCGGACGAACGAAGCGAAGGGGAACTCGAGCAGCTGCCAGCCGGTGAAGTCGTCCACGAAGGCGACTGTGAACCGCTCGGCGTCGTCGGCCGTGGATCCCGGGTTCCGGTTGTCGAGGATATCGATGAACATCTGGGTTCCGGTGTCGGACCCGTGCATCCAGAACGAGATTCCCTCGTTTGTCGACCAGTCCTGGGTGACCCACGCGTCTACAGCTGGGTTCTCGAACGCATGGATGTAGCCCGCAAAGGAAGCCACATCGACGTCCATCTGCATGACGTTGTTGGGCGTGCCCACCTCGGGGAGTGTGGGTGCCGGGGGAGTAGCAGCCGTCGTGATCGCGACGCTGCCATCACCCTGGAACGTGTAGAACCCGAGCGGCTCTCCGTTGGGGACCGCCTCGCCGAAGGGAAGGCCGTTTTCGAAGTCATCGACAACGGTCGTCACGTCGGGCACCAGTGGCGCCAGGCTGAAGGCCCAGTAATCAGTCTGGAAGTTGACATCGCTGCCGTTGCCGATGACGACCATCAAGGCGTTGATGAGCTCGCCGTTGCCTCCTCGAGCGACCGGGGTCGGATCGAGTACTCCGTTGCCCCCGGTGTAGAACGAGTTGTCGTCAAAGAAGTCATCGAGGGGGAGACTGATCAGCTGCCAGCCGCCTCCCGCGACCGCACACGGGCCGGTGGGACCGACAATGCAGTTGTACTGGAACTCGTCATCTGTGGCCGTGTCCGCCGCCCCGTTACCGTCGTCGTCCTCTTGGAGGTTGATTTCGATCGTGTAGTCCTGGCCCGCGCTCGGGTTGATCCAGAAGTTGAAGTACTCGGTACCTGACACGTCGGTCGGGCTGGTGCGTCCGAAGCCGCCGTAGAACCCGGCTACTCCTCCGGAACCCCACCCGCTCTCCAGCGAGAAGGCGCCTCCCAGTGCGGGGGGTAGCTCTGCACTGTTGGCGCTGATACCGCCGCCGCCTACGGAGCCGTTGAAGGCGAACCATCCGTTGCCGAACGGGTCACCGTGCTCCATGTCGTCGAACAAGACCTCGTCAAAGGCCGCCGGCGCTCCCGAGGTAAAGGTGATTTGGTCGAAGTCGACCTCGATGCTGGAGGCGAGGGCGCCCTCGACTCCGCCAAAGACGATCACCATCTCATCGACGGCGCCGTCGAACACGCCGTTGCCGCCGGTGCCGCGATCAAAGAAGCTGCTGAGAGGGGCGCTGAGCATCGTCCACTCGTCGTTAAACGAGGCGCTCGTGAATGCGGTGTTGAGTCCGATCGAGTCCTCAGCCCCGTCGGTCCAGCCATCGCCGTTGGTGTCCTCGCGCAAGGTCAGCTCGAGGATGTACTGGTCGACCGTGGCATCGCTCTGATTGAGGACCCACATGTTCAGCCAGGGGTCGGCGGGCAGTGTGACCTGTGAAGCCTCGGGGAGGTTCTTGAACGTGCCGCCGTAGAAGCCGCTGGCGGTCCCGTCGCCACCCCAGCCGGTGCTCAGGTAGAACGGGCCCTCGGCCGGCCGGTCGGAGAGCGGTCCGCCCCCGCCGCCGGCAGCATTCCCGCCGAAGAAGATCCAGTCGGATGTGTCGCCATCATCGAAGTCGTCGAAGACGTCCCCGGGTGCTGTAGGTACCGCGTCAGCTGCTTGCTGGGCACCCGGCACTCCAAGCACCGAAATGATGAGCACCAGCGCCAATGCAACAACAGTGTGACGCCGGTATGGCGCGAGGATCGCGTCGAACATATCCCATTCCCTCCCCAGGGTTGAATCGCAACGGAAGAATATCGCATCGGAGGTGGCTATGTGGTGTCTATTTTTTGGCCTGGTACCGGTACCATCCCCACCCATGAATCTCCCTATCTCCTTTCTGTCCGACTTCGGCCACGATGATGAGTTCGTCGGCGTGGTTCACGGTGTGATCGCCCGGATCGCACCCGAGGTGCGAGTGATCGATGTCGGTCATGAGTTCGGCCAGGGGGACATCCGAGGTGGTGGCCTGGCGTTGATGCGAGCCATCCAGTACCTGCCCCAGGGCGTTGCCGTCGTCGTCATCGATCCGGGGGTTGGGACACAGCGCAGGGCCATTGCAATCCAGACTGACTGGGGGGTGTTCATTGGACCGGACAACGGTGTCCTCGGTCCGGCCGTTGCCATGGTCGGCGGGGCACACAAGGTCGTCTCGATCGAGAATCCGGAAGTGAAGCTGCCCGCACCCGGCGCCACGTTCGACGGTCGTGATCTGTTCGGTCCCGCTGCCGCGGTCATTGCGTCCGGGCAAGCCACCGTCACGGAGTTGGGACCGGAACTCGACCCGGAGTTGCTGGTGCCGATGATGCTGCCGATGGTTCAGCACGAGGAGAACAGCGTTGTCGGTGAGGTGCTGTGGGTCGACCACTTCGGCAATGCCCAACTCAACATCACGCCGGAGGATCTGCAACTCGTCGGCATCGGCATGCGCACCTCCGCAGTCCTCAAGATCGCCTCTGCCGAGTTCCCGATCGAGTGGGTCGACGCATACGGCGACGTCGAGGACGGCGAGGGTCTGCTGCATGTTGATAGCTACGGCCAAATGGCCGTGGCGGTGCGCAACGACAGGGCGATCGATTCCTATCCCCTCGACGAAGGCATGGCGGTGACAATTCGGTCTGGGAAGCCGAGCCTGCAGATAACCAGCGGCTAGAACCCGCGCAGCAGCCAGATCAGCGAAGATCCGAGAATGAGAACGAGGAGCCCGATGATGACGGCGGCGGTGGCTGGTCGCATGGTGGGGTCACCCTAGTGAGAAGGCGCCAAGTCCGATTCTTGACCCGTCCGGGGTGCGAACTCTGCGACGAAGCCCTGGCCCGTGTACTGGCGCTAACCCGCTGGTTTCCGCTCGAGGTCGAGGTTCTCGACATCACAACTAGTCCCGATCTCGAGGACGAGTATCACCTGCGGATTCCTGTTCTCCTCGACCGGCGCGACACGGTTCTGGCTGAAGGCCAGTTCGACCGGCTTGTCGCAGTAGTGATCAGGGCGGTCTTCCGATAGCAATGGGGCCCGTGCGCGGCGGGCCCCGCTGATAGAGCGAGCAGCGGCTAGCTGAGGGTGCGGATGTACGCCACCACGTCGGCGAGGTCCTGGTCGGTGAGACTGTCGTCGCCGCCCTTTGCCGGCATGTCAATACCCGTGGTGTTGTCGGGATGACCTGGACCACGGCCCTCTTTGATGAAGCCGATGAGTTCGGCGTCGTTGAGGCTGCCGATGAATGCGCTGCCCGGCATGGGCTTACCCAGGCCTGTGATGCCTTCACCGGCCGGTCCGTGACATGCCACGCAGGTTCGGTCGTAGATAGCCAGCCCGTTGCCTGAATCGCCGGGACCTACGTTGACGGGGGCAGCCTGGCTCCCCGAGTCGCCGTCGTCGCTGCCGCCGTCATCACTTCCACCACAGGATGCGACAGCGAGCGCAAGCAGAGCCAAGAGAATGATCAGCTTCCTCGTCATTTCCTCTCCCCAGATCTAGCCCGACACGCTGTCGGCGCTGCCGAGAAACTAGCCCGAGCGAATATGGGCGACATAGGGTCGAAAGTCCCTCACCGGACTTACCTTCTTCCAGTGAGTCTCTACAGAATTCGGGCCCCTGGGACCGAACTAATCTCACCGCGGTGAAAGGTTCGCTCCCTTCAGCAACGGTGGCCCGACTCCCTTTGTACCTACGTTGGCTCACCGAGATTGCACCGAACCAGGCGACCTGCTCGTCTGAGGATCTGGCAGCCGCGGCCGGGGTCAACTCGGCGCAGGTTCGCAAGGATCTGTCCTACCTCGGTGCGCCTGGGGTGCGTGGCGTCGGCTACAGGACCGCCGCACTTCGCGACCTGCTCCGCAAGGAGCTGGGGCTGACCCGGTCGTACCGCGTAGCCATCGCCGGCGCCGGCAATCTGGGCCGAGCGTTGACTCTCTACCCGGGCTTTCTCGACTCCGGGTTCGAGGTCGTCGCTCTGTTCGACAGCGACCCCGACATCGTGGGGAGCAGCGTCAACGGTGTGTCCGTCGGCTCGCTCAATGATCTCGAGACTGTCGTGAGAGCGAGCGGGGCAACCATCGGAATCATCGCCACACCGAGCGATGCGGCCCAAGAGGTCGCAGATAGATTCGTCGATGCCGGGGTCCGCTCGATCCTGAACTTCGCCCCCGCAGTACTGAAGTCGCGAGCAGATGTGCAGGTGCGGCGGGTCGACCTGTCAACCGAGTTGCAGATCCTTGCGTTTCATCTCGCCGAGCGCACCGAGTAGCAAGCGTCGGTCTCACTGTTCAGGGCCATGTGGCCCCTGGCAACCGTCATGCACAACCGCCATACTGCATAAATGAATAGACGATGGGAGTGCAGATGACGACGCGAGTGCTCATCCTTGGCGCGGCAGGCCGGGACTTTCACAACTTCAACACCCTGTATCGGGACAACGACGAGTTCACTGTTGTCGGTTTCACTGCGACGCAGATTCCCGATATCGCCGGTCGGCGCTATCCGCCCGAGCTCGCCGGCGAGCTGTATCCAGACGGTATTCCTATCTTCGAAGAGGACAATCTCGAGAAGCTGATCGCCGGCCACGATGTCGACCATGTCCTGTTCTCCTACTCGGATGTGACTCACGAACATGTCATGCACTTGGCCTCGCGCGCCGTTGCCGCCGGTGCATCGTTCGGGGTTCCCGGTAGGAAGGCGCTGCTCAGATCGAACAAGCCCGTTGTCTCGATCACAGCAACCCGGACCGGCACCGGAAAGAGTCAGACCAGCCGGTACATCCGCCAGATCCTCGCCGATGCCGGACTAAGTGTCGCCGCAATCCGCCACCCCATGCCGTACGGCGACCTGAATGCACAGAGAGTCCAGCGACTCGCCAGCTTCGAGGACCTCGACGCAGCCGACGTCACGATCGAGGAGCGCGAGGAGTACGAGCCTTACATCCGCCAGGGCGCGGTGATTTACGCCGGTGTGGACTACGGCGAGATCCTCGCGGCAGCTGAAGAGGAGGCCGACGTCATCATCTGGGATGGTGGCAACAATGACCTCTCCTTCTACGAAGTGGATCTCGGGTTCTGTGTGGTCGACCCGTTCCGCGCCGGCCACGAGCTGCGCTACTGGCCTGGTGAGGCAAACCTCCGCATGGCCGACGTCGTCGTCATCAACAAGGTCGATACAGCGCCCTCCGCAGGACTCGAGGAGGTCCGCAAGAACGTTGCCGACCTCGCACCGCACGCCACGGTGGTCGAGGCCGCGTCCCCAATCAAGGTCGACGACGCCTCGGTGATCGACGGCAAGAGAGTCCTCGTCCTCGACGACGGCCCGACAATCACCCACGGGGAGATGCCGTTCGGCGCCGGCGCCGTTGCCGCTGAGCAGAACGGCGCGGCCGAGCTGATCGATGCCCGTCCCTATGCCGTGGGCTCCCTCGTTGATGTGTATGCAAAGTACCCCCACATCGGCAACGTGCTTCCCGCCATGGGATACAGCGACACTCAGCGCAAGGAACTCCAGGAGACGATCGCCGCCGCCAACCCGGAAGGCATCGTCATCGGCACCCCGATCGACCTGGCCGGTGTCATCGACCTCGGCGATGTGCCACGTACCCGCATCTACTACGAACTCGAGGTCAAGAACGGGCCCGCGCTCGAAGAGTTGCTTGCCCCGATCATCGCCAAAGCCAAGCGCTAACCCCTCTCGCTCCAGGCCCTCCTCCGTACGGTCCTGGAGCCGCCCTCCTCCCGAGAGAGGGCAACCCGAGGAGGCAGCTGCATAGCGAAGGGGCCGGTCGAGTGACCGGCCCCTTCGTCAATAACTGTCAGCCGCAGGCCTACATCTCCGGCTGTTCCTTGTCGTAGCGATCGAGCGCCGCCACGAACATGAAGAACAAGATGAGCGATGCCAGCGTCAGCGCGATCGACGGCACCCGGAACTGGAAGGCGTTGAGCCCCTGCAAGTTGGCGGGACGAAGGCCCCTCGGGGCGTATACGACGAACAACAGCGATCCGATGACCATCCAGCCAAACGTCGCTGCCCCGGTGACGAGGAATGCCAGCCGGGTACCCAGGTTCGTGTAGAGCAACAGGTAGCCCGTGCCGATGAATGCGACGATCGACACGATGGTGATCGCGATGCCGCGCAGGGCAATCGCCGTGCTGGTGAGGTTGCCCTCGTCGTCGACCTGTCCGAGAGTTGCATCGAACGCCTCGCCGAACACGCCGCGCACTGCCGGAATGAAGACGATGATTGAGAGAACGGCGGCGAAGAGACCGAACCGTTCCAGCGTGCTCATCCCACGCTCGTCATTGATGAGTCGCTTGATGATGGAACTCACATTGACCTCTCATACTTGACGATCAGCTCGATGTCCTCGAGCGAAAGCAAGGCACCAAAGCCCGGCATGCCGCCGACACCGCTGATTCCGTTGACTCCGTACTCCTCGGCGGCGTTTGCGCCATTGATGATGAAGTCGATGTGGCTCTGCTCATCGGGGAACTGGATCACCGTGCGGCCCTGGGTGAGGGCGGGTGCCCAGGCACCCGATCCCGGTTCCTGCTCAAAAGCAACACCGGCGCTGTATCCGGCGGTGTGGCAGCGGGCGCAGTAGGCGTTGTAGAGCCCGACGGCCCGTGTCGCTTCGATCTCGGTGAGGCCGCTGGCTTCAGCTACGGCGGCAAAGTCAACATCCCAGGCCCGCAGCGCAAGGGCGGCCTCGAGGAATGCGATTCCGTCTATCACCGGCTCGGCGAACTGATCGTTGCGCGCTGTCAACAACGAGAGCTCGAGATGTTTGGCGTCGAGGTGTGAGATGAAGGCTTCAACGGAATCGAGATCCGCAACCGCGTTGCCGGCGGAGTCGGTCATCGTGAAGCCCGACGTCGGCGACAGCCGAAGCTCGAACTCGGCGTCGTCGACGACATTGACCTCGAGCGTCACGGAGTCGACCACCTGAGTTGTAACCGTTTCGAATGCAGTCAGCGCCAGGGCCTCGAGAGCCGCTTCGGCCTCATCGGTGAGCCCGTCGCGGTCGGCATCGGGACCGGCGCTTCCGCAGGATGCGCCAACAAGTGAAGCTGATTCGTCGGTGCAGGTTCCATCGCTACCAAGAAGGGCGTCCACATCATCAGGCAGCGTCTCGATAGCGGCGAATTGAGCCGGACCATTGCGGATGTTCTCGAGGCTGATCTCCTCTTCGAGGATTCTCAGTTGGATGGCTCCCTCGGCGTTCGACATCCGCTCCAGGGCGGTTTGCACGGCACCGTCTGCCTTGGTGAACGCGTCCATCTGCGGAACCTGCAAGCTCTCGAGATAGTCGATCACCTGGTCGACCTCTTGGACGGTCATCGCGCCGCCACCCTCGAGCCCGCTGGCCGGCATCGGCGACCCCGAGCGACCGTTGACGATCCAATAGCGGACTTCGTCCTCGCTGTAGCGGAAGAGGACATCATTGATCGACGGTGCGGCCCAGGTGACAGTCAACCCCGAGCGCGGTTCAACGATTTCTGCGCCACCGCCACCACCGTTGGGGCCGTGGCAGGACGAGCACTCGAACTTCTCCCACCACTCTTCGCCGAAGTGGAGGTACTCCTCGTGGATCTCCTCCGCGGCGGCTTCCTGCCGGTTCGTCTCGTTGACGAAGTAGATCGGCATGACGATGGCAAGCACGGCTGCGGAGACGACAGCCGCCGTCAGGACACGGGTCAGCCGGTCGTTCTCCAGCCCTTCGTTGTCCATGAAGAACTCTTGGTTGGGCGCGGGCGTCTCTGCGGCCCTGGTGCGACGGCGGCTGTTGATAACGACGTAGCCGACCCAGATGAGGAACACGCCGACCGCGATGGTCAGAACGACCGCACCGAGGCCCACATTGCTTGGACCTACCGGCTGGCTTTCGGCGACTGCAACTATCGGTGCGATGTAAGTGCTCACAGGCAGGACGGCCCCTGAGGATATGCGATGGTTTTGACTGTGGCCCGCGGAGTCTCGAGCACGGAACCGGTGTCGATTACCAGGTTGCCGGAACCATCGACCTCGAGAGCAAACCGGTCGAGGTTGCGGGGTGCCGGACCGCTGTCGTACTCGCCGTGGTAGTTGTACTTCGAGCCGTGGCACGGGCACTCAAACCCCTGCGACGACTCGCATTCCGGAACACGGCAACCAAGATGGACGCACTTCTGCCAAAGCGCCATCAGGCCGGAGTTGCCGCCTTCTGTGCCGGCGACAACCGGAAGACCCTCGAAAGAGCTTCCGGGAAGCAGTGCCTCTTCCATCGGAACCAGCCACGCCTGCGCCTCGGGGACGAAAAGCGGGTGGACGGTGCCGTCGCCGGGAACAACCTGCACGCGGAGGGCGTCGAGGTTGCCGGCGTTGATCTTGCTACCGAACCCGCCCCTTAGCTTCGGCCACATGAACGCGAGCATCTGAATGCCGAGCGAGCCCAGGAAGCCGCCACCGAACAAGCCGAGCGCTGCGCGGTTGAGGAACTTGCGGCGGGTCACCCCCATCTCTGCCGCGGAAATCTCTTCGCGATTGTCACTGATGACGATCGGCTCGTGGGGCTCCTCGGCAACGACAAGATCCTCAGCGACCTCGGGCTCAGTCACGAGGGTGGTTCGTTGCGAGGTATCGCGCTTGGCGGCCTCTTTGTCGAACTCGCCGACGATGGGGGCGGCGGACGGGCCGCGGCGCCAGGCAACGGCGAAGACGCCTGCGGCAACGACGACGCCCACTGCGATCAGCACCGTTACGAATATGGCTGTTGCATCCATTAGCTGGCCTGGTCCTTTTGCATCAGAAGTCGAAGAAGATTCCGTCTACCCACGGGAACGAGAAGTTGAATCCCGGGCCCCGGAAGAAGGAACCGTAGATTGTCAGCACTGCGGCGGCGAAGAGGAAGAAGCTGAAGACCATGATGGCCAGCTTGCGATCCGAAGGCTTCACAGCCGGGTTCTTGTCGACGTAGGGGATCATCGCTAGGCCGATGGCACCGAACGTTGGAATGATCACACCTGCAACCTGCGGGTCGAAGTAGGACAGGAGCTCCTGCAGACCGAGGAAGTACCACGGCGCCTTCGACGGGTTTGGCTGCTCGTTGAAGTTGGCGAACTCCAACAGCGGTGCATCAACGAAAACGGAGAAGATGATGAGACCGGCGGTGATCACCATCAGGGCGACAAACTCGATGGCGAGCAGGTGCGGCCAAACGTTGACCTTGTCGGTCGGAGAGGTCTTGACCTGCTGAATGGCTCCGGCCTTGACGACGGTCAGCAGCCGTTGTGTGGTGACGCCCTCGGGAATTGCCGGTGGAGCGGCAGGGGCCGCTGCGGGGGCAGCAGCGGGCGCAGCGGTCGCGGCTGCCGGTGCTCCTGCGGCGGGTGCGGCGGCGGTTACCAGCTCCCGGCCTTCCTTGCCGGCCCGGGCTCGTGCGCCACGTTCGAGCAGCGCCATCGGGACGCCGGTATCTGTCGACACCGCGGCAAGGTCCAGGCCATTCCCGGCTGGGGCTGCAGGTGCAGGCGCCGGTGCTTCGGCGGCCGGGGCTGCGGGTGCCGCCGGCGCTGCCGGTGCCTCACCCTTCATCTCGGCGAGAATCTCTTCAACATCGCGTCCCGTCGCTTTGGCCTTGGCCTCAGCGGAGCGGCGAAGCAGGTGTTCGGGCAAGCCGGCCATTAGAGCGGCCCCGAGATTCCGCCGTCTTTGCGGACACGCCAGAAGTGGACGGCCATGAACACGACGATGATGAATGGCAGGAAGAGGACGTGGAGGACGTACCACCGGAGCAGAGTATCCGGGGTGATCTGTACGCCGCCGATAAGGGCGAAGCTCACTTGATCTCCAACCACGGGCGCATAGGCCCCCATGTTGCTCCCGACGGTGACGGCCCACAGCGCCAGCTGGTCCCACGGCAAGAGATAGCCGGTGAAAGACAGCAGCAGGGTGAGTAGTAGCAGGACGATGCCGACGACCCAGTTGAACTCGCGGGGCGGCTTGTAGGCGCCGTGGTAGAACACGCGGGCCATGTGCAGGAATACGGTCAGCACCATGAGGTGCGCACCCCAACGGTGCATGTTTCTGACCAGCTGACCGAAGGCGACATCCGTTGAGAGAGCTTGGATGTCGAGATAGGCCTGCGGTGACGTCGGCCGGTAATAGAACATCAGGAAGATGCCGGTGATAGTCAGCAGAATGAACAAGAAGAAGCTGAGGCCACCAAGGCAAAGGGTGTAGGAGAGCCGAACAGCATGGCGCTTCACCTTCACAGGGTGAAGGTGATAGAGCACGTTGTTCATGATCACGTATGAGCGGTTTAGAGGCGAGTCCGTGTAACCGTGCCGGAATGGTGATCCTGGCCGGAAGACGCTCGCCCACACCTGACTCTGGCGGACCTGGTCACCGGCTTGGGACAGGCGCTCTCTCAGCCCGACCCTTCCGTTTCCGTTTGCCACCTCTTCTCCCTCAGTCCGTCTTTACGCTCAGCAGCTTCAACTACCAGCGGATTCCGTACATGTAACCGTTCTTGAAGTCCCGCTCCCCGGTGTCATACTCCCACGGCTTGGAGTCGAAATCGGCGGTCTTGTCCGCCACCGATCCGGAGAATTTGCCGAGCGTGATGACGCCGGTGGGGCAACGATCGATGCAGAGCGCACAACGGGTGCACGCATCCTCATCAACCATGAAGAAGCCACCGTTGTCCGGGCTAGCCCCCGGGTCATCGACGTTCGCAGCCTCGGTGATGGCATCCATCGACAGATAGTGGATGCACTTCCACGGGCAGATGTCGACGCATCCCTCACAAAGGATGCACTCGGCTTCGTTGATATGGAGAAACTGCTTCGGCTTGACGGCCCCCTTGAGGTATGACTCGTCGACGACGGCTAGTTGATAGTCGTCGCGGGAGGGGACTAGCTCGGTCCAGGCTTCGCTTGCCATTACCGATCAGCCTTCTGCAGGGGACGCCCGTACACGCTGGTATTGCCAGTGGCGGCCTTCCTCTTCTCCCGGTTGGCGCGGATCTCATCGCGTTTCTGCCACGCGATCATCGCGGCGGCGGTCCCGCCTGTGACTACAAGGCTGTACGTACCGCTGATGATGTCCTTCGTGGCGGCTGCAGAGAGACTGAGATCATTACCGCCGATGAGGGACGGCGGGACTGTGATCAAGAGCTTCGTATCGGTCCACTCCCAGACCGCCTGCGTGTAGGTGAGCCATTCGTTCGGGATGATGCCGAAGAGGATGATCATGAGGCCGGTGAAAAGGAAGGCGCCAATCGACGAACGGGCCCACGTCATCGGCTTCTCGTAGAGCCAGGCGAGAGCGATGCCGGCCATGGCAATCAGGACGCCGGTCAGCGAGACGATTTGGCCGAGGGCACGTGACAACCAGCCGTCGAAACCACGGGGGATGTGCGGGTAGAGCTCCCGGCCGATGTCGTCGAACTCGGGGAGTCCCGCGAAGTGAGCCCAGAGGGCCCCGGCAAGGCCGAGGACGAGGCCAACGACCAGGGCCGTGATGCCTCGGACGAAGTTCTTGTCTCTCTGCTCAGCCATCCATGATCCAGACTCGAATCTCTCCCTACAACGGCGTCATTCTAAGCCCGCTGAGATACCTCAAGTGGTGGTCGGAATCCGCCGGTCGTCGCAACCATAGTGCCCCTGTCTGCGCATCGCTGAATATCAAGAATGGAGTGTCACGACATTGTGTTGACGGATTTGTCAGACTGGTCGAATGATTCGGGAATCGGAATGTGGTCTGGCTATTCTGCCGAAGTCCAGATTGGACACGACGTCCGGATTGGACACGAAGTCCGGACCGGACACGACGTCCAGATTGGACACGAAGTCCGCACCAGGATCAGCGAGTTCAAGCGAGGAAGGGACTAGGCGAGGGTGACAGCCGAGGTTTCGCAAGAAGAGGCAGCGGAGGCCGCGACGCCCGCCGCCTCGTCACAGAGCGTTGCCCGCCATCATTTAGCGGCTTCGCTCGGGTTCTTGATCGTCGGCATTGTGATGCTGGCGATCGCCAGTTTGCAGTACGTGGCACCGGATCTGCTCAGCGGCGGCGGCTGGTTCTCCTACGGGCGTCTCCGTCCCGCGGCAATCCATTTCCTTCTCTACGGGTGGCTCACTTTGGGTCTCATCGGGGCCATGTACTACGCCGTACCCCGCTTGGTTGGCGAGCACCTCACCGATCCGATCATCGCCCGGGTCGGGTTCATCCTCATGTCGATTGGCTTTGCAATAGGAGGAATCGGAATCCTCGCCGGGCAGAGCGAGGGCTTCCGCTACCTGGAGGCGCCTCCGCTCGCCGACCTCACCGTGCTGTTGGGTCTGATGGCTATGGCGCATTCGATCGCACGGACCATTGCCAAACGCAATGCCCGCGACCGCAGCCCCGCCGAGTGGTTCATCCTCGCCTCGGTGGTGTGGCTCGTCGGGCTCCACTTCATCGGCAACCTCAACATGCTTTCCACCCTGGCAACGCTTGTGTACTCGCAGCCGCCGGTGCTCCACGGCATGAACGCGGCGATCCTCGCCGGGTTCTACAAGGCTGGGATCATCGGGCTCTGGGGAGCAACCGCCGGAGCCGGCATCGTCTACTTCCTGGTACCCCGGTTGGTCGGTCTCACCCAGTTCAAGGCGACGCGGATGTCCGTGGTCGGCTTCTGGGGTCTCGGACTGGCCTGGGTATTCACCGGCTCGGCCGAGCTGACATTCACCGCCATCCCCGATTGGCTCGAGACGATCGGCGTCATGTTCTCTATCGCTCTGCTGCTACCGGTGGCGACGATTGTGGTCGACATCGTCAGCTTCCTCCGGGGCCGCAGCCATGACGTCGCCGCCAAAGATCGCTATTCGCTGAATCTCGTGTACGTCGGTCTTGGGCTCTTTGCAGCGCTGCCGGTCCTCAACCTCATCCAGGCGCTTCGTGCGTCCGGCGGAATTGTCGGATTCACCGACTGGGTCTACGGCGTTGAGCTGCTGGCCCTCCTCGGTGCTTTCAGCACGTGGCTGTTCGCATACGTATTCCATGTGGCGCCGCCGATGGTCAGCTCCGATGCTGTGACCGTGCAGAAGTGGCACGGCCGGTTGACCATTCTCGGGCTTGCGGTGGCGGTCTTCGCAATGCTGCTCGGCGGTCTGGTCGCCGGTATCACCTGGGCCGGCTCCGACGCCTCCGGCACCGTGCCGGTCGGCGACGGCTGGGAAGACACCGCCGATGGCATGTGGAACTACGGTTTCGCCATCGTCCGGATGGTCGGGCTGATGATCCTGGCCGTCGGACAGGCCCTGCTCTTTGCCTACGCAACCACCGCATGGTTCCTCGCCGAGGATCGAGACGCTGTTCTCGCCGGCGATCCGGAGCTCGATACCGAGTTGCCTGAGGTCAACGAGGAACTCGCGGTTGCCGCGGACGAGACGCCGGGATGGAGGTCGGTCGGGTCGATCGCCCTTGTCGCCGGCATCGGTGCGTTCGTGATGGTTGTGTTCCTGCCCGCGCTCGAAAGCGACTCGGCGACACCGACCATCCTTGCCGACGAGTCACGCATCTACGCAGAGAACAGTGACGCCGCCATCGGACGCGACATCTACGTCAGCGAAGGCTGTATGTACTGCCACACCCAATCCGTGCGGCCCATCGTCACCGACCTCGGTTTGGGTGCGGTGTCGGAGCCCGGCGACTATGCACATGAGGAGCCCGTGATGCTCGGTGTGGCCCGGATGGGGCCCGACCTGATGCATGCGGGCGACCGTGGCGTATTGACCGTCGCGCATCTGCGGGATCCGCGGGCCGAGCGGCCGTGGTCGACCATGCCGTCTTACGACTACTTGTCTACGGCAGATCTCGAAGCTCTGGTCGCTTACGTGAACGGGTTGAAGTAATGCAAGAACATCTGAACCAGATCGCAGAGAACACCGGAGTTCCCGCCGACCTGCTCGAGCGTGCGGCCAGAGCCCGTGCCGAGCAACAGGGTGTTGCCGTCGAGGCGCTTGTTAGCGGCTGGGCCGGGGGAGATGCACCGGCGCCCGCCTCCGCACCCGAGCCTGCTCCTGCGGCACCGCCGGCTGCAGCCCCCGCTGCCAGCGAAGGCGCCGGTCAGCTGCCCGAAGCGCTGCTGCGACGTTCGGCTGCGGCCAAGGCGAAGCGCGAAGGCCGGCCGCTCGACGAGGTGCTCGCCGAGATGGGACTCGCTCCGGAGGGCGGGGCTGCTGAGGCCCCGGCCGTCGCGCCCGATGCCGCTCCGGCACCGGCAGCACCGGCCGCCGCGGCTACGGCCGACGCGGCTACGGCTGCTGAGGAAGAGCCATCCGAAGATGAATCGGAGGAAGAGTCGGTATCGGTGTTTGCCGGATTCCCCCGCTGGCTGGCCGCAGCTTTCGTGGTCGTACCCATGTTTGCACTGCTGTATGCCGGGCTTGCCCCGAACGGGCCCGACTGTGGTGTCTCCGGTCAGCTGGCCATCAATCCGCTCAACGGTGAGGCCGAAGCGTGTGACGGCGGCGCCAGCCCCTTCTTCACGCTTGGCGAAACGATCTACGAGGCGCAGTGTGTCGCCTGCCACGGCTCCGGCGGTGGCGGCGGCGTCGGGCCGGCATTTACCGGAGGAGCGGTCCTAGCCACCTTCTCGGCTTGCACCGATCACATTGAGTGGGTCGCTATCGGAACGACCGACTGGCCGTTGGCCACCTACGGCGACACCGCCAAGCCTGCCGGGGGCGGCGGCGTCATGCCCGGCTATCAGAACTCACTCAGTGCCCAGGAGATCGCTGCGGTCTCGCTGTATGAGCGGGTTGCGTTTGGTGGCGAGGACATCGTGCTCGCCGAAACGGCATGCGGCCTGGTCGAAGGCGCAACCGCAGCCGGCGAGTAGCGCCTAACCGGCGGGGTTGGTTGTGCGACACTTATGAGGTCGATCTTCCTGGAGGGCTGATGGCGATTGCAGTTGCGGAGATTCCATCGTTGGTCGGATCCGAGTTGGGAGTCACCGATTGGTTCGAGATCGATCAGGATCGGGTGAACGCATTTGCCGATGCGACCTTGGACCACCAGTTCATCCACGTCGACCCGGCGGCTGCGGCAGCGACGCCTTTCGGCGGCACGATTGCCCACGGCTTTCTGACCCTGTCGCTGCTACCGCACTTCCTCCAGGACGTCTCGCCGGAGATCGAGGGGACTTTGTACGCCATGAACTATGGGAGTGACAAAGTTCGGTTCCTGCAACCAGTCCGGGTGGGCTCGCGCATCAGGGCTCGCAACGTCCTGGCTGCGGCCGACGAGAAGCGGCCCGGTCAGTGGCTGCTCAAGCAGGCTGTGACCATGGAGATCGAGGGGGAGCAGAAGCCGGCAATGGTTGCCGAGATGCTGTCAATGGTCTTCGTCCAGTAGATCCATCCCGCCCACTAGCCTCGAATCCTGATGATGAACCCTGACGTACTTGTAGTGGGCGGCGGCCCCGGTGGCGCAGCCGCCGGATATTGGCTGGCCCAGCGCGGACTCTCCGTACTGATTGCAGAGAAGAAGGAGTACCCGCGTGAGAAGGCTTGCGGCGACGGTCTCACGCCGCGCGCCATCAAGCAACTCGTTGACATGGGGTTCGACTTCGAAGGGCATCACAAGATCATCGGGCTGCGCGCCTACACCGGCGACATCCGCCTCGAGATGCCCTGGCCCGAGCACTCGATCTATCCGGACTGGGGCGCAGTTGTCCGGAGAGCCGATCTCGACATGCAGGTTGCGGCGCTGGCTGAGAAGCAAGGCGCTGTTGTCACGACGGGCACCGAAGCTGTCCCCGTCGTAGACACCGGTGATCTGACGTCCGTCGCGCTGAAACGCAACGGCGAAGAGGACGAGATCATCACTCCGAAGTACGTGGTGATCGCCGACGGCTCGTTGTCTCGGTTCGGGCGACAGCTAGGCATGGAGCGCCGCAGGGACTACCCGTTCGGGCTGGCGGTCCGGGGTTATTGGAAGTCACCGAACTCGCAAGACGATTATCTGGAGAGCCAGCTCGACATTCGCGATCGAGAGGGCAAGGCGATGCCCGGCTACGGCTGGATCTTCCCGCTCGGCGACGGCGAGATCAACATCGGCGCAGGAGTTGTGTCGTCATTCAAGGGTTGGAAGGGACTGAACACGTCGCATCTGCTCGATGCGTACGTAGCCGGTCTTCCCGATCATTGGGGCCTCGACGAGGCTTCCCTCGTTCGCGAGCCGATCGGCGGCAAGCTGCCCATGGCCCTTTCGGTAGGTCCTCGCTTTGGCCGCAACTGGGTGGCGATTGGCGACTCCATCGGAGCCGTCAACCCGTTCAACGGTGAAGGCATCGATTACGCCTACGAGACCGGCCGCATGGCCGCCGGCTACATCGCTGATGCGATCGCCACCGGCAACCCAGGCGTTCTCCAGGGCTACTCGCAGGAACTCGACGATATGTTCGAGGACTACCAGCGGGTGGCGCGGCGATTCGTGATGGTCATCGGGCAGCCGGCGATGATGAAAACCTTCACCTACCTGGGGATGCGATCTCGTCCGCTAATGGAGTGGGCGCTGAAGGTGATGGCCAACCTGCTCGAGCCGGAGGAGAAGGGGCTCAGCGAGCGCCTCTACGGTGCCGTGGAGCGGATCGTCAGGGTGACTCCTGACCCCTTGCTGAAGAAGTAGTCCCTACTCGGCCTTCTGCGGCTCGATCGGTAGCTCGACGGTGAACTTCGTTCCGGTCCCCAACTTCGATTCCACGTGGATCGTCCCGCCGTGGGATCGAACGGCGTCGTAGGCGATGGCCAGCCCTTGGCCGGAACCCCTCCCGACTTCCTTTGTGGTGTAGAACCGCTCGAAGATGCGCGGTCTGACGTCATCTGGGATGCCCGCTCCATCGTCGGCGATCGAGATGTACACGTTGCTGTCGTCGCTTGTGGTGACGACGGTGATGCTGCCACGTTCCTTTTCCGAGTCTGCGATTGCGTGCGCGGCGTTGACGATCATGTTGAGGACGACCTGCTTGATCTGTCCGCCGTCGCAGTGGGGCTCGGGGAGTTCCTCGGCCAGCTCGACGTGCATGTCGGCGTCGTACTTCCATTCGTTCCGGCTGACATCGACGACGCTACGGATCAGACGGTTGATGTCGGTTGGCCCTGCATCGCCACCAGGATGCGCGAAGTCTTTCATGGCCCGGACGATCCGGGCGATCTGCTCGAGACCCTCTAGCGACTGACAGACCGCGTCGGGGATTTCCTCGAGCAGGAACTCGAGGTCCGCTTCTTTGCGGATGGCCGCAACCTTCTCAGAGTTGCAGCCGCCGGCTACCTCGCTGATGCCGTTGACTGCTGAGATCAAGTCGCCGAAGGTGTCGTTGAGGAAGGCTGTGTTGTCGGAAACGAACTGGACCGGCGTGTTGATCTCATGGGCGATACCGGCTGCGAGCTGGCCGATTGACTCGAGCCGGGTCGCTGCCGCAAGCGACCGCTCGAGCTCGACCACCTCGCTCACGTCTCGCACCGTCGAAACGATGCCGATGACGCGATCCCGCTTGAAGAGGGGCACGATGCTTCTCACGATCGTTCGCTCCCGCCCCTCAGGCGGCGTCTCGGTTTCTTGGCGGCCGATGATGGCCTTCCCGGAGCTAACCACCTCGGCTTCGAGACCCTCGACGTATGACACCCTCTTGGCCAGGTAGGGGGACAGGTCACCGTTAGAAATCCGGGTACCAACGGGGTCATCTATCCCAAACGAACGGAACCTTTCCAGCTTCCGCTGGTTGCATCCGACCACCTTCAGATTGCTGTCCTTCCACACGATCGACTCAGGCAACTGACTGACCACGGTGGTGAGTAGCTCCGTCTCAGCCGAGAGCTGGCGTTGGAGAGCGCGTTCTCGCTTCCGCACCTGCTGGCCGAGGATCCACGCCCCGCCCAGGAGTAGCAGAGCCAGCGCACCAAGAGCGATCATTGCGGAGGCCGCGGCTCCGGCACGGCCGGAGTGCTGATCGAGGGTTGATGCTTCGGCTGCGACCATCGCGTCTGCGAATTCGCTGTGATACCGGCGCCATTTGGCATAGGCAAGTTCGATCTCAGCGACTGCAAGCGTGCCCGCAGCTACCCCGCCCGCTCTGGTCGCGTCCACGCCCTCGACCGCGACCCTGGTAAGGCCGTCATTGGCGTCGTGAAGCTCTGCGCCGAGCTCGGGGAACACGGGGTCTGGCGTGATCGCAGCAAGGTCGGTGATTAGGGCGTCGATCCCCGCCGCAATTTCGTCCGCGTGCTCTTGAAGCACGAAGGAAAGCCCAAAGGCGTCGCGCAGCCCCTGAGTTGCCTCAACGTATTGTTGCGTTACGAGTTCGTGGACACTGTCGAGGCGAGTTTGCGCGGCTGACCACTCTCCTGTTTCGTCGACGGCGCTGTGCATCCACGAGACCACGAGAGCGAAGGCGACA